>Ga0209573_1000451_pt1 | contig 89136 bp, 63 predicted proteins | sample TNRBio252014_DNA_FD_185870 | JGI IMG/M metagenome (GOLD analysis project Ga0209573, IMG submission 185870) | Wastewater treatment Type I Accumulibacter community from EBPR Bioreactor in Madison, WI, USA - TNR Reactor_6/25/2014_ DNA (SPAdes)... | ecosystem: Engineered > Bioreactor > EBPR >... | reverse complement strand
AAACGACAATCGAACGGGATTCAGGCGTTACAATCCAGTATTCGGGTACACCTTCAGAAGCATAAAGATGTAGTTTCTTAACATTATCAGCAAAGAAACTGCTGGGTGAAACAACCTCTACAACTACCTCCGGCACACCCTCAAAGCCTTCTATTTTTTCATCCGGGCTAAAAAAACGCTGGATAACACATAAATCTGGACCAATATTTACTCCGCTTAAAGGCAAAACAACATTCAAATCAACATAAGCCGGCGGGAAATGCTTTCCCACCAAATAGGTATTGAATACCATCGCCAAAAGGCTTAACACCTCTGCGTGATTGATTCTGCTCACGTCGGTCAGGTCAATTTCTTCTTCTAAAAGTACGTCCTTCGTTTCCATAGCCTCAATAATAAGAAAAAAGCAGTAAAATTACAAAATTTCACTGCTTTGGAGGTTTATAGTTACCGAAAATCATTACGCCAGTTGCGCTTCGATTTTCTTTTTGAGTTCGTCTTTGCGGATCGCACCCACCACTTTATCTACCATCTTACCGTCTTTGAAGAAGAGTAAGGTCGGTATGTTTCGGATGCCGAATTCAGTGGGGACGGCAGAGTTGGAATCTACGTCCATTTTACCAATCGTAATTTTGCCCTGATATTCAGTGGCTAATTCCTCTAACATGGGTGCGATTGCCAGACAAGGTCCGCACCATTGCGCCCAAAAATCTACAATTACCGGCTTATCAGAGCTGATAACGTTTTGTTGGAAATTACTGTCTTGTACTTCTACCGTAACGTGTCCCATGATCGTTTGCTATTTAATTGAGTGCATAGCTTATATTAAAACCGTCCAAAACCTTAAACAGTTCCGCCGAAGGCTGTAACATCACGTTGCGGGAGTGTAAAACGACGGAATTTTGCGTTTCTTCGTCTTCTATATGGAATTTTAACGAACATTTCCCGCGAAATGCCAATAGATTGCGCTCCAACTCTTGGATTAATGTTTCGTTAATCTCTGCTAACTTTAACTTAATCTGTAATTCTTTTACCGTATCGGCTAATAAACCCTCCAAGAAACGGATACCATTTTTCTTGTTGACCCGAAATTCCAACTTTTCCTGATCGCGATAGCTCGGCTCCATTTTACCAATGACGCAGACGGCTTGATCTACGTTCACGTAATTGCGATATTCCCCGTAATTTTCGTTAAAAAGCGCAATCTCCACTGTGCCCGACGCATCTTCTAAGGTAAATATAGCAAAGCGACTGCCGTTTTTGGTCGTTCGTTCTTGCAGTTGGGTAACGATGCCCGCAATACGGATTTCTTTGCCCTTGATTTCTTCCATCGAAGCAATCGGCGTAAAGCGGAAAAATTCGATCTCTTTCTTAAAACTATCTAAAGGGTGAGCCGACAAATAGAAGCCGATCGTCTCCTTCTCAAAATTTAATTTGGTCAACAGCGACCATCCTTCACATTTCGGAAGTGTCGGCTCAACGATGACCGATTGCGCCGCGGCACTGCCCCCGCCTCCGAACAAGCTGAACTGGGAAGAATTTTTTTCCGCCTGCATCTTTTGCCCGTACTGAATGGCTTTTTCGATGGCATTGGATTCTTCACCGGCAGTGTAGAAATAGGAAGCCCGATTTTCTTCCCCAAACGTATCGAAAGCCCCCGCATAGGCTAAGGACTCCAAGACCTTCTTATTGACGAACTTAGAGGGCATCCGTAAGGTAAGGTCAAAGATGCTTTGGAACGTACCACCGTTTTCGCGTTCCTCGATGATGGCTTTGGCGGAAGACTCGCCTACCCCTTTAATTGCGCCCAATCCGAAGCGGATTTGTTGGGATTTGTTGACGGAAAATAGGTATTGGCTTTCATTCACGCAGGGAGGCAAAACGTCAATCTTCATCCGCCGGCACTCTTCAATAAAGAAGGTTATATCGTCAATTGAATCCAAGTTATGACTCAAGACCGAAGCCATGTACTCACGCGGGTAATGTGTTTTGAAAAAAGCCGTGCGGAATGCCAACACCGAATACGCCGCAGAGTGCGACTTATTAAAGCCGTAGGAAGCAAACTTTTCCATGATGGAGAAAATTTCTTCGGCTTGCTCTTTGGGGATGTTGTTCACTTTGGCACAGCCTTCCACGAATTTACTGCGCTCTTTCTCCATTACGTCGGCTTTTTTCTTACCCATTGCCCGCCGGAGCAAGTCCGCACCGCCAAGCGAGTATCCGCCCAAGACCTTCGCACATTCCATGATTTGTTCCTGATAAACCATGATCCCATACGTATTTTTCAGAATCGGCTCTAAGAGGGGATGCGGGTAAATGATTTCTTCCCTGCCATGTTTCCGTTCGATAAAGGATGGAATATTATCCATAGGACCCGGGCGGTAAAGGGCGTTCATCGCTATCAAATCCTCAATGTTCGTCGGTTTCAGTTGGCGGAGGTATTTCCGCATCCCGTCGGATTCAAACTGGAAGGTAGCGACCGTTTCCCCGTTTTGGTAGAGTTCATACGTCTTGAGGTCATCCAAAGGGATGTGGTCGGAATCTATTTCTACGTTATGATTTTGTTTGACGAGTTTCGCCGCCGTCTTGATAATCGAAAGCGTTTTGAGTCCCAAGAAGTCCATTTTGAGCATCCCTGCCATCTCGGCATGAGGTCCGTCAAATTGGGTGGTAACGACGGGCGATTTACCCGTATTCACCGACAAAGGGACGTAATCCGACAGTTTGCCCGGAGTGATGATGACGGCACAAGCATGTACCCCAGTATGGCGGGTCGTCCCTTCGAGGGCTTGGGCGTATTCCATCATCTTGGCGATCTTTTGGTCTTTGCTTTGGAAGGCATCCTTTAATTCGACCGCACCGTCGGGGTTTTCTTCGGGATCAAGGGCTTTTTTGAAGGTAACACCCGGACGTTCTGGGATTAACTTAGCAATGCGGTTCACTTCGGGTAAAGGCACGCCCAGCGTCCGCCCCACGTCCCGTAAAGCCGTCTTCGCGCCCATCGTACCAAAAGTGATGACCTGTGAAACCGATTCCCTGCCGTATTTTTCTACGACGAAGTTGATGACTTCTTCTCGCCCTTCGTCGTCAAAGTCTATATCAATATCGGGCGGGGAGACCCGTTCGGGATTGAGAAAACGCTCAAAAAGTAAGTTATACGTTATCGGGTCAACGTCAATAATTCCGATTGCATACGCCACCACACTTCCCGCCGCCGACCCCCGCCCGGGACCGACAAACACACCACGCCTACGGGCTTCATTCGTAAATTCCTGCACGATGAGGAAGTAACCCGCATAGCCCACTTGTTTGATGATGCCGAGTTCGGTCTCGATCCGCTCGGAGATTTCGGTGGTGATCTCGCCGTATTTTTTCTTCGCGCCTTCCCAAGTGAGGTGTGCCAGATATTCATCCATCGAACCGAATTCCGCCGGCACTTGAAAAACGGGCAACAGCAGATTGGAAGCCAAATCCATTTCAAAGGCGCACTTATCGGCTAACTCAACCGTATTTTCTAAGGCTTCGGGATGGTCGGGAAAGAGTGCCTCCATTTCCACCGGCGTTTTTAGATAGAAATTACGGTTCAGCTGATTATTATCATCCGTGAAGCGGAAGCGGTCGGTTTTGTAATAATCGGAGTTGGTTTGGAGGGCTAAAAGTAAATCGTGGGCTTCGGAATCAATTTCTTCGACATAATGAACGTCGTTCGTAACGATCATCTTGACGTTGTATTTCTGCGCCCACTCGATTAAGGTATGGTTACATTCCCGTTGATCTTTGAGTCCGTGATCTTGGAGTTCCACATAATAGTCTTCCCCGAAAATATTTAAGTACCAACGGAACATCTTTTCGGCATCCTCCTTGCGCCCGTTCATCAGCATTTGGTTGATCTCCGAAGCCAAGCAACAAGTAGTAGCGATAACGCCTTTGGAGTGCTGTGCCAGAAGCTCTTTATCAATGCGAGGCTTATAATAAAAGCCTTCCTGATAGGCGATAGAACTTAGGCGGATTAAATTTCGGTAGCCTTCGTTCGTTTTGGCGAATAATATTTGGTGGAAGGTCTTGTTACTTTTCTCTTTATTCTGAATCTTATCTTCACAAATATAAAACTCCGAGCCTACGACAGGTTTAAGTCCCATTTTCCGCGCCGCGAGGACGAATTTCGGCACGCCGTACATGTTCCCGTGATCGGAGATACCGATGGCTTTCATCCCGCATTTGCAGGCTTTGTCCATCAGCTTATCAATCTTGGCGTTACCGTCCAAGAGGGAAAATTCGGTGTGGTTGTGTAGGGAGCAATACTGTGGCATACGTTTATGGGGACTATTATTTCAAGTACAACAAATTTACTACCGAAAGGCAAGATATACCAAATCGAAAGAAGAGTAATGTTATTCACAAAGCCCCACTTAAATCAAAACCCATTCCTAAGTATTGGAACGGGTTTTGATTTATGCGATAGCTTTTTCGATTTCGTTGATGAGTTCGTCCTCTTCCCAAGGTTTTCGGACGAAGGCTTTGAGGTTGGCATGGTCTCGGGCGTGCTGTACGGCATCTTCATCTGCATAACCGGACAACATGATGAGGTTAATGGAGGGCCAACGGGTGTGAATTTCGACGAGCAAGCCGTTGGTACGGTCCGGGGGCATCAACCAGTCGGAGATGATGAGCTTAACGGGAATCTTTTGTTCCGCCAGCATTTCCAACAAGCCCCGCGCTTCGGAGATGGTTTGAACCGCCTCAATGGTATAATTTCCACGATAAGCGTTACGCAACTGATCCATCAGGCTGTTGAGCATTACTTTATCGTCATCAATCAGTAATATTACCGGCTTTGACATTTTTTTCGGCAAATAAAAAAATCAGTGTGTTTAAGTTGCAAGGGGTTAGCTTACAAAGCTATTACGTATTTCTCGCAAGCATGTTGCTTTTTCGACGAAAAATAGTAGTATTTTTTTCCACCAAGCGGAAGGTTGAGTTATCTAAGACCACGTTGTTGACTCGGATTGTCCGTGCCTTTCTGCGAACCTTTTTTAGCATCTCCACCGCCCAGCACTTCCTTGAGTTTCTGTTCTAACTGCTCACCGCGCAGGTCTTTTGCCAAAATTTTACCATCCTTACCGATTAAAAACGTTTTAGGAATGGACGTAACGCCCCAAGCCTTCGCCGCCACGGATTGCCAGCCTTTCAGGTCGCTCACATGATTAGTCCACGTTAAGTTATCGGCTTTGATGGCATCCACCCAACGGTCTTTGGCATTGTCCAAGCTGACGGAATAAATGTCGAAGCCTTTGTCTTTATATTCGTTATAGACGCGAACCACGTTCGGGTTTTCTTTACGGCAGGGTCCGCACCAGCTTGCCCAGAAGTCCACCAAGACTACTTTGCCCTTTAAGGACGAAAGTTTGATGATCTTACCTTCGGTTGATTCTAATTCAATATCCTGCGCCACCTCACCGACAACGGTCTTACCGTATTGCTGAACGATTTGTTGGAAGTGTTCCGCTTTGGGGTCTTTCGGAAAGTCGGCTAAATATTTTTTACAGTAATGCACAAACAGGTCTAAAGCCATCCCGGAATTATAGCGTTGAAGGGCTTCCGCTCCACCCAACGTAGCGATAATTGTAGATTTACGGGCTTTGGATTTCGGGGGCGTTTGGGCGATAATCTCATCCATTGCTTTAGTGAATTTGTCGTAATCATAGCCGTATTGCATCAACAAGACCTGTGCATAGTTATTCATCTTATAAAAATAGATCGGCACATAACCATTGATCGGGTCTTTGAAATCCACTTTGGAGAAAAAGGACTTCGGGAAGTATTCCTCTTCGTTGGCGTATTTTTGTTTAGAATCGCCGTAACCGTAAGGCGCGTAATAGAAGATTTTAGCGATCTGCCCCACCAAGTCATTGTTTTTGGCTAAATCGGCGTGATAGTCGGCTTGCGCGGCGTAGAGTGAATCGGCTTTCTTTTGCAAATCCCCCATAGCCCCCATGGTGGCAGGATCATTGCCCTGTCCGGCAGTCTGCATTTGTTGCTGGATGGCGCGGATGGCATTTTGGTAGTCAGCCGTCTTTTGGTTGAATTCCTTGAACTTCGTATTTTCCACCGAACCCGTGATGACAGCCGATTTTTCCATCGCTTGGGCATCGGCAGTAATGCTCATCTTTTTATCTTTACCCAACAGGATTTGAAAACCGTTTAGCTGTTTGCCTTGCTTCGGGGTACCGGGTTGTTGGGGCTGCTGCGATTCGCCGGATGGCATGGCTAAAAGATATACACCCTCCGACTCCACCTCAACGTCTAAGACGAAAGAGCCGTTTTTATCTGACTTTTGGAAAGCTACTTGCTTGAGGAGGATGGGTTCTGCCCCCACATAATCATACAAACCGATGGAATCACGATCCACGTTGGTGATCTCGCCTTTAATCGTATATTTTTCGGACGCACCTTGCGATTGTTCACTGCATCCTACCCAAATCAGCATTTGGAAGGCAATCAACATCAGCGGTTTTAAGAGCGGGAAGTAATATTTCGTCATCTGACAGCGAATTTTAATATAAAACACAAAGTTAGGCGATAAATTCGTATTCCCACGCTAAGTTTAGGTTTATTTATAGGAAATGGGGGTAGCTACAATCATAGGATAGGTATTAAATCCAACCTTATTCATTAACCCCGGATGGTATCTTGATGATCTCTTTGAAATCCAGATAGTACGCACCAAACTTGGTAGCCCGAACGCGAATACGTACACGATAGTTTTGCAGGTCTTGATGCTTATAAATGCTATCTATCATTTCAAAGCTGTTGATAGCACTATGATCGCTGGAATAATCATTAAGGCGATCTCTAAATCGAAAAGTCAATTCAGGTCTACTCGAAAGAGACCTTTTTTTTGCTTTACTAACCTCTACAATCTCACAATCAAAATATTGTAAGGGTTGGGTCTTAGATTTATCTATCAAATATATTGAAAACGGAATACCCAATACTCCCATCCAGAGAAACGCCAAAAAAGTTACTATTAGAATATTAATAGCTAAATTTTCTATCTTCCGCTTAAAGATAGAGATTTGTAGAATGTTGTGAAACCGTTTAAGGTAAATCGCAATAAAGACCGCTAACAAAGCAAGAAAAAATGAAATCGGGAAGATAAAAGGCAGATTGTAGATTTGTCCAGAATAAGAGCTATTAAATGAACCAATAAAAAAACCAATAGCTCCCAAAGCGATCTCCTGTTCAATACTATAAATGTAGTATTCTTCTTCGATAGCTTTCTTTTTTCTGACCATGTATTCTAAAAAAATAACTCCCCCTTTACGGAAGAGGGAGTATAGTTTATTTTACAGCCCTATACATCCAATTTCGCGTAGCGTGCATTCAGCTCGATAAATTCCCGACGGGGGGCTACGTCGTCGCCCATCAGCATCGAAAAAAGGTCATCGGCGGCGGCGGCACTTTCAATCGTTACCTTTTGGAGAATGCGGTTGGCGGGGTCCATGGTCGTGGACCACAGCTGTTCGGGATTCATCTCCCCCAAACCCTTGTACCGCTGGATGTTGACTTTCGACTCATCCCCTTGCGCCAACTGCTGAACGGCGGTTTTGCGTTCGTCTTCCGTCCAACAATAGATTTCTTCTTTACCTTTTTTAACGTTATATAAGGGTGGTTGGGCGATGTACAGGTGTCCCTCCTCAATGATGGGGAGCATATACCGATAGAAAAACGTCAGTAGCAGGGTACGAATGTGTGAACCATCCACATCCGCATCGGTCATGATGATGACCTTATAGTAGCGGAGTTTTTCTAAGGTAACCTCTTCGGTGGATTTACCGATACCCGATGCCCCCGTAGCGGAGATGATGTTTTTGATCTCCTCGTTGTCGTAAATCTTGGTGGGATGGGCTTTTTCAACGTTCAAAATCTTCCCCCTCAACGGTAAAATAGCCTGATAATGACGGTCGCGCCCCTGCTTAGCACTACCGCCGGCGGAATCCCCTTCCACCAGGTAGAGTTCACATTTTTCGGGGTCTCGGCTGGAACAGTCGGCTAACTTACCGGGAAGTCCTCCCCCGCCTACGCCGGATTTTTTCTGCACCATCTCGCGGGCTTTCTTCGCGGCATAGCGGGCTTCCGCGGCTAAAACGACCTTACTGATGATCTTTTTAGCGACGGCAGGATTTTCTTCTAAGAAAGTAGAAAGTTTGTCATTAACGATTTTCTCTACGATACCGGCTACATCGGAGTTACCGAGTTTGGTTTTGGTTTGCCCTTCAAACTGAGGCTCAGGAACTTTGATGGAAATAATGCACGTCAGACCTTCCCGAAAATCCTCCCCGACCAATTCAACTTTGTTGTTTTTGATGAGGTTGGATTTATCGGCGTACTTCTTCATCGTCTTGGTTAAGGCTTTCTTAAAACCTTCGATGTGCGTACCGCCTTCGTGGGTATTAATATTATTAACGTAGGAGTGTATATTTTCCGAATAACCGCTGTTGTATTGCAGGGCTATCTGGATGGGATATTTGCCTTCATCATCAATGCCTTCGATGTAAATCGGCGGTTTGAGAATGGCATCGCGGTTACGGTCTAAGTAAACGACAAACTCTCGTAAACCGCCTTCGGAATAAAAGACTTTAGAGAACGGGCGAACGTTTCCTGTTTTCTCATCGGTGAGTTCTTCGCGCTCATCGGTGATGGTGATTTTCACACTCCGATTCAGGTAAGCCAATTCCCGCAGGCGATTACTGACCGTTTCCGTGCGGAAGTCGGTGGTCGTAAAGATTGAACCATCGGGATAAAAACGCGTTTCCGTACCGCGTTCGTCGGTCGTGCCGATTTCCTGAACGGGACCTTCGGGGATACCGCAATGATACGTTTGGGTATAAATTTTACCTTCCCGATACACTTTCACCACGCAAGTCGTGGACAGGGCATTCACGCAGGAAACCCCCACCCCATGCAAGCCACCTGAAACTTTATAGCTGTCTTTATCAAATTTTCCGCCGGCGTGGAGGACGGTCATCACCACTTGGAGGGCGGAAACCCCCTCTTTCGGGTGAATATCCACCGGAATACCACGTCCGTTATCGCGGACGGTACAAGAACCGTCTTTATGAAGGATAACTTTGATGTCGTTACAATGTCCAGCCATCGCTTCATCTATCGAGTTATCCACGACTTCGTAAATGAGGTGATGGAGTCCACGTTCGCCGATGTCGCCGATATACATGGCGGGGCGTTTACGGACGGCTTCGAGTCCCTCAAGGACTTGGATATTTGCCGCCGTATAGTCTTGTTTATTCAGGGTAGCGGTTTCTAAAACGGGCGTTTCTACTGCCATAGCATCAAAAGTAAGACACAAAGTTACGCAAAATAGCAATGTGATATTCATTCCTATCCGTTATCTATGTTGGGGTCGTTTGTTATATGAACCAACAAATAAGCAATAATTATTTATTAATTTTAAGACGACTTTTTCTGTCTATGATTTCGTTCTTTACATCTTGAAAGGACGGTTGGTTACTTTCTAAAATTGCCTTTTCAATCAAAGCCAGTGATTTGTCATACTCACCCAGCCAACAATATGCCCAAGCACAATTATAACGTGCCATGATTTTTTCTTTATCGGAGACTAATGGTTTTCCCGAAATAACTGTAGCATCATCAATAATTGAAGTCCATAGCAATAATGCTTTGTTCCATTGGATGATTATGGAATCGGGTATTGCATTTTTACCGTATTGTTGTAATGCACGAAAAGCATGCTCTTGTGCTTTGGTAAATCTTTCATCAACGTAAGATTTTTTACGTTCTATAAACCCAAATGCAACAGACACAGCGATTGTCCTCGTTGTAAAATAGCGAGCAAAATCCTCATTCAAATAGGCAACTACCTTGCTGGTTATATCCTTACGGTAATCTTCTAAGATATTGTTGCTTTCATATCGTAGTTGTCGCTTCAAAGAGGCATCATCATACAAAGGAACAGTGTATAATCGGTCATACTGTTGTTGAGCTTTATTATTAAATTGACAACCATACGCACCCGAATAAGATAAATCTGAATAATCAAATGCATGGATTAAAATACCTTCTTTACTAAAGAGCTGAACAATAGCTGACGCATTAACCCGAAATTCAAGTATATCGTATTGTGTTCTGCTTCCACCAACAGCAACCATCCTTTGGGTGTTAATTTGAGTAATTTCCGGCGGATTTACGATACATTTAACCTTAAAATGCACATCATTCCCTATTTTTTGCACATACGGTTGTAAATTGACTTTGGAAGCTAGGATTTGTGTTTCGATAGAATTAGGCACGAATTCAACCCCATACGTTTGATAACTTTGGGGTAATTCAACAACGGGATCATAGCGGTAAGGTGTTTGGATACCGGGATAGTATTGGAAACCATCTCGAATGGGAAGAAGTTGCTTGGCTTTTTGTTCCAGAAATTTTCCCAACTGTCCATACAAGTTGTTCAACGATAAAGCTCCAAAACAAAATAATAGTAGTAAGAGGCGCATAACGAATACATTAAGATTAAAACCGATAAACAATGCCGACATTTGCCGTAACACCGTTTATGTTGTAAGGCACTTTTTGAGTTTTCACGCCTTCAACTTTGAACGAAATGTTACGATCCTTCAAATCTACCCCCGACGAAACTTTATTTAAGGAGGTTGATCCGTATTCTGAACCTGTAAATTCTGCTTCGTTGAAAATATAAAATCCGAGTGCATAGCCTCCCGCTAACCGAAGTGAAAGATGTTCACTCAGATCAAAATCTAAATTCAGTAATGGATTAATGCCTAACTGAGCGGAACGAATTGAAACTGTAATATCGTGTTGAATATCAAAATTAACCCCTTTTACGGTCGTTACCACATTACCCCATGAATCGGTGGGAGTGAGTTTTCCTAAATTAAACCAAGAGGTATTAATGAATGCACCGATTGCAGGGCGAAGTCGAACTTTACCGGAACCAATTGTATAGCCGACCTCAATCGCTCCTGTTAACCAATAAGGCTTCGAATATAAAAATTCCAATTTTAGACCGTAAGCCCAATGGTTTTCCGTTTGGTGTTCAAAACCAATTCCTAAACCCATACCGATAGGCGGATTCGATAATTTCACCGCTGTGTAGAAGTAATCAGTAATCCCCGATTCATCTGCATAATCAAGCGTAAAATTTTTGGTATCATAACCAAAAAAACGTGAAGCTCCGTAAACGCTAAAACTACTCGAAGCATTTTGGGCTTTCAAATGAAACCCACTAAAAGAAAGCACCAAAAGTCCCAATCCTAAAAGAAAACTTTTCATGACATGAAGAATTAATTGTAGTTTTGTGTTGCAAAAAAACCGCAATTAACATTATCAAACAAACATAATACAATATAATTATATCCTTATTTCTTATAAAGCAATGTCATTAGGGCATAAAGTTCGGGAACTACGTGAAAAGAAAGGATGGAGTCAAACTGACTTAGGGGAACTAATCAAGAAATCACAAGCGCGTATTTCTGATATAGAAAATAATAAAGTGATTCCTGATTGGACGGAAATCCAATCTATTGCGCAAACATTAGAAGTTCCGATTACTCATTTTTTGACTTCGGATTCCTTTGCTCAATATAATCAAGATCATGGTTCAGGATTTATGTTTGTTACTACACTCAATTATAATCATTATGTAAGTGCATCCCACGAGCAAGATTTGGACGCATTAAAAGCCAAAATAAAACTTTTAGAAGATCAAATTCATTTATTGACTACACTAATAGGCGAGTTTTTAAATAAAAACCAATGACTTTACGCTGAATAAATAGTAGCACCTAAGTCTTTCATAAAAGTGTTCAACGCTTTGGATAAATTGCTTTTTCGGGTGGGAATATTCATCTTTGGCACAATATTGGCTTTTTGCCGCCCAAAGTATTGCTTTTATTATGAGTAAAAAATTACCCACCCGATCCGAAGATTATTCCGGTTGGTATAACCAATTGGTTCACGATGCGAACCTTGCCGAGCATTCCGTCGTGCGGGGTTGTATGATTATCAAGCCCTACGGTTATGCCATTTGGGAAAAGATGCAACAAGTCCTTGACAAAATGTTCAAAGACACGGGACACGAGAACGCTTATTTTCCCTTGTTCATACCTAAATCATTCCTCAGCAAGGAAGCCGAACACGTGGAAGGTTTCGCCAAAGAATGCGCAGTCATCACCCACCACCGCTTGATGAACGACCCCAACGGCAAAGGTGTAGTCGTTGACCCCGAAGCGAAACTGACGGAAGAACTCATCGTGCGCCCCACATCGGAAACGATCATCTGGCATTCCTATAAAGACTGGATACAATCCTACCGCGACCTACCGATACTCATCAACCAATGGGCAAACGTTGTTCGCTGGGAACTACGGACGCGCTTATTCTTACGTTCGGCGGAATTTCTTTGGCAGGAAGGTCATACCGCCCACGCCACCGCCGAAGAAGCTGTCGCCGAAGCCGAACAAATGTTGGACGTTTACACCGAATTTGTAGAAAATTGGTTGGCAATACCGGTTATCAAAGGCAGAAAAACACCCAACGAACGCTTTGCGGGAGCATTGGAAACCTATTGTATCGAAGCCCTGATGCAGGACGGTAAAGCCCTCCAAGCGGGAACGTCACACTTTTTAGGACAAAATTTCGCCAAAGCCTTCGACGTGAAATACTTAACCAAAGACAATAAAGAAGAATACGTTTGGGCAACGAGTTGGGGTGTTTCCACCCGACTGATGGGGGCGTTGATTATGTCCCATTCGGATGATAACGGATTGGTTTTACCGCCTAAATTAGCACCGATCCAAGTGGTGATTGTTCCTATTTACAAAACAGACGAAGAGCGCGCCCAAGTTGCCGAAAAAGCAAGCGAAATCATGCGTGAACTAACGGCGATGGGTATAACCGTTAAATTTGATAACGACGACGCGAAACGTCCGGGTTGGAAATTTGCCGAATGGGAGTTGAAAGGTGTACCGGTACGCTTAGCACTCGGCGCAAGAGATTTGGCTAACAACCAGATTGAGGTATTCCGCAGAGATGCTCTAACCAAAGAAGTGATGCCTTTACAAGGGATTGCTAATCAGATTCAACATCTGTTAGCGGATATTCAGACGAGTTTATTCCAAAAAGCGAAGCAACGTATCTTGGATCAAACAAAGGTCGTTAATGATTATGAAGAATTTAAGCATTTGATTGAAACCAAAGGCGGATTCCTGCTCTGTCATTGGGACGGAACAACCGAAACCGAAGTCAAAATCAAAGAGGAAACCAAAGCGACCATCCGTTGCATTCCCTTAGATTCCACTGAAGAGGACGGCATGTGCATCCGAACGGGTAAGCCCTCCCGCCGGCGGGTACTCTTTGCGGAAGCCTACTAAAATAAATTTTGCCTCATCGAATTATAAAGGTGGGGCAAATTTCATTATACTTGTACTTTACTTATATAAATCAATAATTTACAATGGACTTAAAAGAAATTTTAGCCTTGCCGGAATCGGAACGATTAGAAAGAACGAGTTCACTGAACGATAAAGCAAAAATATGCAAAAACATAACTGCTTTTGCTAACGATTTAGCTAATAGCGGAGAAAAAGGTTATTTCATCATTGGTATAGATGATAAGACTCTTAATAGAGTAGGTTTAAAAATTACGGATCAAGATAAGTTAAAAATATCGGGCTATCTCCAAGAAGGTAAGATATTACCAATCCCTTCCGTAAATTTTATTTATGATATTGATCCATCTGGTGATGTCTTAATATTGGAAGTAAGCCCATCATCAGAGCCACCCGTTCGCTTCGACGGAACAATTTATGTTCGATTAGGTCCTTCGGTAGCGAAGGCAAGTAGAGAAGATGAACGAAGGCTAATTGAAAAAAATATATGGGCGAATGGACCTTATGAAATTCACCCTTGTCGCTTGGCTTCGATAAGGGACTTGGAAACATTACCATTTCTGCAAACTTACTTACCGAGTGCATTTAGCCACGAATCTTTAGAAGAAAATGATCGTACTTTGGAAGAGCGACTGGCTTCTTTACAATTATGGAATCCTTCAAATAATTGTCCTACCTATCTAGGACTATTAGCTTTTGGCATAAATCCAACGGCTTATATTCCGGGCGCATACGTGCAGTACATCGTCTTTGAAGGCACTTCGGATACATCCTATGTTTTGTCATCTAAAGAAATTTCGGGTGATATTTACACCATTATTAAACAATTAGAACCTTTATTAGAAGGGTTAACTATCAGCCATCCTTCAGAAGAAATAGGTTTTGCCCAAATAAGAAAACCTACTTATCCGTATAAGGCACTACGAGAGTTAGTCTTAAATGCCATACTTCACCGTGATTATCAAGTCAACGCGCCTATAAAAATCTATGTTTACGCTGACAGAATTCTAATCGAAAATCCGGGAGGCTATTCCGGAAAAAATACCGATCCGCTTCCTCTTAAGAATCTTAATTATCGTAATCCTGCCCTTGGTGGTATATTAAAGGACTATGGATATGTGGAAAAATTTGGTAGGGGAATTTCCTTATCCCTGAAACGATGCGAAGAAAACGGCAATGAGATTAAATTTGACTATGCCGATCCAAATTACTTTTCGGTAACCATTTACGTTAATACCCCCATTACTCCAGCCAAAAATAAGTTCTATACCCTCAGCTTTTTTAATAATAAGGGTGGCGTAGGTAAAACGACCTTGCTTTATCATTTAGCATGGATGTTTTTTAAGTTAGGTAAGAAGGTACTGGTAGTGGACTTGGATCCGCAATCGAATACGACAGGTATGTTTTTAGATGAGTCCCGATTAGAAGAGATTTGGGAAAGCAACGATACAGATACTGCTCGAAATATTTATCAAGCACTGAATCCAATAGAAAAAGGTACAGGTGATATTTTACCCATTCAACCGGTTGAAATACAACAGGATGAGGAGGCTGTTCTGTATTTGATACCCGGTCATTTAGGACTTGCTCGCTTTGAAGACCGATTAAGTAGTGCCTGGTCTGAAACGGCAGACGGAAGAGAAGATGCTTTCAGAGTTATTTCCGCTTTACATAGAATTATTCAACAAACCGCCTCGCAAGTAAAGGCAGACCTTGTCTTGGTTGACGTAGCACCTAATTTGGGGGCATTAAACAGATGTGCGTTAATCGCCTCCGATTATTACATTATTCCCATGGCTCCGGATTTATTCTCTTTGCAAGGGCTTAAAAATTTAGGACCAACCTTAAAAGAATGGGGCAAACAATGGAAACGGAGATTAGTATTAGCTGAAGAAGAGAAACTATCGTTCGTAAAAGAGTTGCCCGAAGGAAGTATGCGTCCGTTAGGATATGTGTTAATGCAATATACTACGCGTTCTACCAAGCCTGTTAAGGCTTATGAAAAATGGGTTGAACGTATTCCCAATGCTTATCGTATGTATGTATTAGGTCAGTACGATGAATACAACAAACAAGATTATTGCTTAGGACTTATTAAGAATTACCAGAGCCTTATGCCGATGGCACAAGAAGCGCGAAAACCCATTTTTTTATTGCGAGCTTCTGACGGAGTGATCGGGTCGCATGTTAAAATGGTCGAATCAGTTTATCGTGATTTTGAAATTTTGGCGACAACAATCCTTGAAACCTCACAAAAATAAGCGGTGCGGCATTTCTCATTTCCTACCGATCCGCTCCGATTAAGAGTCTGACCATCTTTCGCCACGTATTTTTCCGTGCCGAAAGCCAGTCCCAGCGTAGTTTGGGTTTGGAATCTTTCGCCTCAAGGTCGAATACCCAAACCGTTTCATCATAGGCGTTCTTATGTTCCTTAAATAAGGTGGGTAAGATGTCCCGCTCCTTACGTCCCACACGGATCAGGTGGAGCTTGTACGCAAACTGTTTAGTCCCCGACAGTTGCCCCGAAGTCATCACATCAAAGAGGCTGGATTTTAATTCCAAATCCTGAACCATCAACTTACGATTCATATACCGCCAATTTTTGCCCTGCATAACAAAGGGGATATTTTGCAGATACTTTTTCGAGAACAATGGATTGAGTTTCTTGGTCAAATAATCCATGTTGGACAGTTTACCCTCCGTTACGGTAAAATTGAGCGCGATCTCTAAATTTTTATAGTCGCTGATCAGATGTTTGGGTAAAACGTCGGCGACGATGATCTGGGCGTTGAGTTTCCCTTGTAACTGCTCATGCGTTAAAAACGACTGATTAAAATTATTGAAACTGTGGAGCAGTTGGGGCATATCCACACCTTGCACGTACAGGTTGGCAAAAATACCCAACGAATCGGGATGGTCGGCATCCAACAATCCGTTGGCGGTAACCATACCGGAACAAGTCTTAATTTTCAGTTTATCTAAGATAATCTTTTCGTCCGCCAGCATCGAGGCTAATTCAATATCCTGAAAAACCAAGCGATTATACTGCGCATAATTGATCTTCAGGTTGCTGGTCAGGCGCATGTCTTTCGGTAAAGAAAAATGAACGTCGTGCGGGGTGTTTTTCTTTTTCTTGGATGAAGACCGTTGCAAAAATTCGACAATATCCAAGCTGTCCGCCGTCAGGGCTACGTTTCCGGCAAGTTCGGACGTTTTACCATACAAATAGCCTACAATATGCTCCACATAACCGATACCCGTGAAGTGTGTTTTGCCAACCTTTCCACTCAAATCACGGATTTCGATGGCTTGGTCGGGATTAAAACGGAGGTCAGTTTTTACATCCGATACATGAATATGATTTTGGGCAAATTCAAATCCCACCCGCCGAAGCTGTACCAAGCCCTCTGTTTTCACTTTGAAAAAGGAGTCAGGATTGGAAAAATGGGCTATCTTTCCGGCTAATTTGGCTTGCAGGTCTAATGTACCGACGGGTTTTTGAATGGTAGGAATTTCAAACACACTTAAAAGCGTAGCTAATGCTAAAGATGAATTAACCTCTGCTTTTACGTTTTGGGACTGCCAGCTTTCCAATTCCACCTTACCCCGCAGGCGATAACGCGGTTCTATGACTGCATAAATAGAATCTATTAAAATCGGAGCATGTTGTGGATCATAAATGAGGGCTTCTGTAATCGGTATTTTGAATTCCAATTCTCGGACGGATAGTTTGCCATTTGCTTCCTGATAATGCCCGTCATATAATCGAAAGGTGGCATTCAATTTAGGTGGTTGACCGTTCTTGCCCTGCTTTTCCCAAATGCCACCGCCCGAAAGGATGAACTCCAACTGATGGTGTTTATCGGTGGGCATCGGTTTTTTCAGCAGTCCCGCTTGATTGAGTAACGCAGTGAAATCCCGACTTTGGAAACGGAGACGCAGATTATCCAAGCTGTGTTTTTCGGACGCATCCCAGCTACCCGAAAAAACGATCTGATGTTGCGGGGCTTGTAAACTGAGTTCATCTAATTGGACTTTGCGGTCATTGACTTTAACCTTACATTGAAAGAGGTCAAAATTCAGTTGCTCATAATTCAAATCATGGATGATGAGTCTTGCCTCCCCCGTTAACCATTCCGGCAATTCGGGCAGAAACCCCGTCAGGGCTTGGGTTTCTTTGCGATGTTCTTTTTGGTATTGACGTTGTTTTTGACGGGCGATTTGCTTTTCGGTGGTGGCAATCGGCTTAAAATTCTTCCATGTATCTATAAAACGATCCGCATCAAAGGACGCAATCGCCGCCTCCGCCTTAACGTTGATCTTCGTATTTCGCTCTTTACTTAACAGAAAGGGAACGATTCCTTCGACGGAAAGCGCGCATTGCAACGGATCACCGTTAAAAGTACCGTTCAGATGTTCGATCCAAAGATCACTTCCTTCTAGGCGAGCTTTTCCGTTCAGCCGTTGCACTTCTAAGGGGATGCTGTCCATCGCCATCGAAACTTCCCGTAAAGCGATCTCTCCTTTGAATCGGAGGCTATCGTTCTTACGTTCGGTTGTTAAGAAATACAAGGGTCCGTGCGCACTGATGTTTACGTCGGCTTCGCCTCTGGCACTGTCGTTGACGGCAAGCCCCACCAAATTCATCAAATCCGCGAATAGGAATGTAGATTTCAGTTCTAAGTCAATGTCGGGATTTTGAAAATCACGCATTCGGAACGACGAATAAAACGGTCTTTCTCCTAAAAAACCCTGCACGGTATCTAAGGCAAATAAGGTTGTAGATACGCTGTTGCGTTCACCGTTAGAATAAATACCATTAAAGCGGGTGCGGGAGACTTGGGCGCGGGTCTTGATATTCTTAAACGCGGCATCGGTGCAGGCAAATTTGATCTCAAAGTGGGGTTCGTGGATGGAATCCTGCACACCCGTCATCGAACCGAGTAATTCTAACTGCCCCTGCACGTCGTATTGGGCTAATTGCTTGCGCGTTTTGGCGGGAAGGAGTCCCAACAACGTCTGCACCGTCCCTTTTCGGGTATTGAATTTCAGGTTAAAGTCCTGCACCTTACCCGTACCCATCGAACCCTTCATTTCTAAGGCGGAATTACCAACCGCTACGGTGGTCGAGGGCAAAAAATAGACTTTTCGGGCATCCTTCATATAAGAGAGTGCCACATGCGATTGGATGGGAAAATCATCCAACAGGCGCAATTTCTTGATCTGAATGTATTTCGTCCGCCCCGCTAAGTCGCCTTTGATCTCAATCTGTTTGCGTTTCACTTGGATGTTTACCCCGATCCGATCCAAAGCGAAAGCATAGTCCTTGAATTTTTTTTCGGAATAATAACGAAATTCGGCGCGGGTCAGCTTAATTTCTTTCAGTTCTATTAAGGCAGGAGGAGGACGTTTGGGTCCGCCGGGTTTACCTTTGAATAATCCGTCATAGTTGCGTTTACCAAGATAGTTTTCCGCAAAAAAGACTTTCACGTTATCCGCTTTGATGTAAGTAATGACCAAATGGGCATTCTTATCCATGAAACGGCGGTAAAGCGTCTGAAAGATATTCAACTGAACCTCCGCTCGGGCGATGTGAAAGATGTCCTTTTGGAAGGTACTGTCGGAGGAATGAATCTGTAAATCCTTGACGATGACTTGTGTTTCCGGGAAGGCGGAACGGTGGTCAAATCGTACCGAAGCCATGCTGACGGGTACACGAAAAATATCTGTCAGGAGTATTCCGGCTACCTTTTTCCCGAAAATTTGTAAGGAAATCAACAGTACCACCACCACCAAGAAGGGGTACATCACCAACCGAAAGAGTCGGCGGAGCGTTTTATTGATGATGCGGAATGCCAAGAGCTTTTTTCGTTGCCCAAAGGTACGAAACCTTAGCCTCAAAAGGAAAAGCTTTCGACGAATAATGATTAATGCGAAGACGGCTTTTGTCCGCCTAACAGGTTTTGCAGAACACTCAACTGATTTTCCAAGAGGCGGATTTTATCTTCGGCGTGGGCGAGTTTTTCTTGAAGGAGGGTGATTTCATTATTATGAGCATTTTCACCATAGTTGTTATAAACAAAATCACCGAAGATCACGCCGCCTTGTCCTTGATGATGTTGATGGCTAAAAGTTATCAAATCCGGTAGCAGTTCAAAGATCGGTAATTCTAACTTCTCTGCTATCTCTTTAATTTCGCTAAAGGATACGGTAAAATCGCGATCTCCACGTTCCAGACTTTGATAGGCGGAAGTGGATTTACCTAATAATTCCGCAAACTCGACTTAAGTTCTCTCACCTCTAATTGCTTTCAATTTTTTGCCCAAACCTTTCATTATCCAACAGATTTTCCGGTAAAAATACACTTGATATTCCGTTTTTTCAACGCTATCAGGGAAATTAATTTTGTCGGAAAATAAATTAAAACCATATGGGTTGGTATGAATTTTTGAGCGGGCCTTTGGTAAAAGGCAGAAGTGGATTATCAATACCTTTTACAGATTTTTTGTTTCGCTGGATTGGTGGAGAAAGTTACCCTGCTTCTGTTTTTCCAAATAGAGAACCTTATAAAGAACAATTGCCTTATATTTGGATGTACGGTATGGAAGAAGGGTTTATCCCGGGTCAATCCATAAAATTAATTGTCTCTTATCAGGATAAAAGGTCTTGGTTGGGGCTTAGAAAGGTTAAGAGAAAAATAGTATGCTTTCATATTTTCTTTTTAGCTACTTACAAAGACTGGTATGCCGGAGAGAATAAGCAAAGACTGAAAGCTATGTATTTAAGCCGGGCTGAACAAAAAAAAGCTGAAGAAGAAGGGCGTATTTTACCTGAATATCACATAGGCGAAAAAGTATTGCAAACACTTCATGACTTTACGAATGGAACAATTGAATATAATCGGATATATGGAGATTGCCATACAATCTTAATGTGCGGTGATCTGCGTTACTTTCCAGAGGATTTAACGTATGATTACCGGATCGCTATCGGTCTTCATGAAGACATGCAACTCCCTGTTTTTGAAAGAACATTTAATTTCTATGAATTCATGGTAGACCACACCCGTAGTGTGGATTCCCTCTTTGAACAAAATTTCAAAACACTACATCTGTCAAGAATGATGAATCCGCCTAATTCAATTTTTGGCATACCAGGAAGGTAGATAAACCAACTAAAGGGATTAAAAGGATTTGGAATACTTCCTCTCCATTCGTATCTTCGCATAGTCAAAGTCAACGGTTATGCGCCAAGCGAAAATTGCTTCGTTTCTTAAAGCCAAGTGGATGTATTTCCTGCTACCCGTCGGGATTGTGATCGGCTTCGTTACTCAAAGTTGGTCGGATTTACCCGTCGGAGACAAGGAAAACAAACCCGTCATCATTCCCGCACCGGTGGATATGTCCCCGCAAGTGCCGGCTGACTTAGACTTTGCGGGTGAACCCGTCCCGATGGATGACCCCATCGTTCGGGAGCAGTTGGAAGCCGAACTGTTGCAGAATCAATACTCACATTTTGCTACCGTACTGAATATTAAGCGGTCTGCACGCTGGCAGGATACGATGACCAAAATCCTGAAACAAAACGGCGTACCGGAGGACTTTTTTTTCCTCATGGTAGCCGAAAGCGGGGTTCGGAATGCCACTTCCTACCGGGGGGCGCAGGGTTTTTGGCAATTCATGCCCGAAACGGCACGGGAATTTGGCTTAACCGTCAACGATGCGATCGATGAGCGCGACGATCCCGTCAAAGCAACCTACGCGGCGTGTAAATACCTCAACCGTGCCTATAAACTATTCAAAAACTGGACTATCGTAGCCGCGTCCTATAATATGGGGATGGGTGGGATCAATAATTCCATGACCCAGCAGTTGGATAATGACTACCACGACCTTTATTTGAATATCGAAACGGGACGCTATGTTTATCGGATATTGGCTTTGAAACTCATTCTGAAAAATCCTGCCATGTATGGATATTATGCCAGTGCATCCGACCTTTACCGCCCGCATAAATCTCGCTTGATTGAGGTGGCTGGGGGCGTTAGTTTGGCACAAGTGGCAAAAGAAAACGGCGTATCTTATAAATCGTTACGGGTATTGAATCCATGGATCAAAAAGGATGTTTTGCCTAAAAATAATTTCGGACTGTATAAAATACAACTTTTGGTTAAATGATACCTAAAATAATTATTGAATCGAAATCAACATTAATATTATCGCTCAAGAATCCCTAAATTGCGCTGATTTATCGGATATATCAAATGGACATTTTATTCCGTCGTGTGGTTCGGTTCTTGGGTTTTATCATTGCGGGTTTAATTCTAATTTATATTTTTAATGGTTGTTGTAAAGACCCTGTCCAAAAGGTTTTTAATCAATCCACTTTCGGCAAAAGTACCGAAGAATTAGGTCAAAGTCTCACCCCCATCGGTAACGGGCAGTTTGCGTTTGTAGGCACAACGGGATCAAGCACCATCCTAACCGGCATCATTGGAAGCGGTACGCCCCCCACCCTAAGCCGGCTTTTTTCTTTCATCCCCCAAGTTACTCAGCCTGACGGGTCGTTTTATCCCGGAAATGCCACCGCCGTAGCATCCTTCAAAAACGATAACGGAGAAATCGTCCTCGCGGGTAATCAAGGTTATCAAATACCGATCCTCTATAAAGCCAATCTTAGTAATAACGATAACCGGATTTTCATGCTGAAAAACGGTGATTCGGTTCAATATCATCAGGTTAAGGACATTATCCAACTACGCAATAAAACGTACATCGTGGCTGGATATGCCCAAAAAAAGATTGATAATCGCGCCCAAGACCTGATGATGACCTGTATTTCATCCGATTGGCAGAGCGTGATTTGGTCGAATACTTACGGGGCTTCGCAATATGAAAGCGGTGAAAAACTCGTCGAACTTTCCAATAATACTTTTCTAGTTGCGGGCATTACCAACAGTGCGGGCGCGGGCAGTGAAGACATCTTTCTGATGACCTTTGATTCTCAAGGACGACTTCAGTTCTCATATACGGTAGGTACACCTTACAGTGACCATACCCCACGTTTAGCAAAAGTTAACGATGATATTTATGTAGCATTCAACAGCGATAAGCCCGATAATGCCGACATTATTATCACCAAGCTGAATGCTAACCTTAGCCCACAGTGGACTAAAATCATCGGCACACCGACCCGCGACGTGAGCCGTGCTATTATCCCTGCCTTAGATGGTAATGGCATCGTATTAACGGGTGGTTCTATCAATAATGATTCTTACGGAACAGCAATGGATGTGCTTTTCTTACGTGTAGACGGTAACGGGAATACCGCTTGGGCATATGCTTACGGCGGTTGTAGTATTGACATCGGTAATAGCGTAGCCAATAACGGCGACGGTTACATCATCTTAGGAAACAGTGAAAGTTATGCCCGTAATAATGATCTCTTCGTCATCAAAACTGACGCATCAGGTAAATCTTTGTTGAATGATTTATCGGTTAATAACTTAAAAAATGAGAATATCAATCTATCCATAGCTGATTTCAGAGGGCAGATTCGTTCCTCATTTTTAAGCAATACCATATTACAATTACAATCGGGCAGGGAATATTTCTCTGAAAATCCGAGCTTATCCGGCGCCTCCCAACCCACCGAACGCAAGCCTTGTAATTAGTGCGGATGTTACCTTGGTTTCAACGTTTCCGCGAGCGTCCCACCATCATTTGGATGTATGCTTACACACTCATTCCCGCAGTGCTTTTAAGCCTGTACGGGGAATTTATGAGTTACAGCTACAAAGTACAAGTCATCTGGTCGGTCATATTAGGGATCAGTGGCGCATGTATCGGCATATGGTCTTTTCGATATGCGTATTATAGAAACGTTTATCTGAAATTAGTGTTGCTTTTTTCACTCATCTGTTTGATCTTAGGAACGTGGCTGATGATCCACCGATACCATAATCCTTATAAATATATGAAAGGAGCTAAGATCACTCAAAAGAGTGAACCCGGGTTCGTGGCATGATCTCGATTCAAATGGTGGTAGGCATGGGGCGTGGCTTCCCTTCCGCGTGGTGTTCGTTTGATAAAACCCTGCATAATCAGGAAAGGTTCATACACTTCTTCAATCGTTTCCGCATCTTCTCCCGCAGCGGTGGCTATCGTGGTTAATCCGACAGGTCCCCCATGAAATTTATCAATGATGGTCGTTAAGATACGGATGTCCATTTCATCCAATCCCAAACTGTCCACTTCCAACGCATTCAACGCTATTTGTGCAATTTCTAAGGAGATGTAACCGTCGCCTTTCACTTGAGCAAAGTCCCGCGTTCGGCGTAACAAGCGATTAGCAATACGGGGCGTACCCCGACTTCTTTTGGCGATTTCGTAGGCGGCATCGGGTTCGATACCGATTTTTAACACTTGGGCGGAACGGATGATAATTTTTTTGAGTAATTCAGCATCATAATATTCCAATCGGCAGTTTATCCCGAAACGGGCTAAGAGCGGGGCAGTCAACAAACCCGTCCGTGTAGTCGCGCCTACTAAGGTAAAAGGATTGATTTTCAGTTCAATACTACGGGCATTGGGACCGGATTCGATCATAATATCAATCTTAAAATCTTCCATCGCCGAATACAGATATTCCTCTACAACAGGACTTAGTCGGTGGATTTCATCAATGAATAAAATATCATTTTTTTCTAAGCCAGTGAGCAGTCCCGCCAAGTCGCCCGGTTTTTCAAGCACGGGACCTGAAGTAGTCTTGATCGAAGCCTTCATTTCTTGGGCGATGATGTAGGAAAGGGTCGTCTTACCCAAGCCGGGAGGTCCATGGAGGATGACGTGATCTAAGGCTTCACCGCGTTGACGCGCCGCTGTAACGAATACCTGTAAATTCGCAACAATCTTCGTTTGTCCCGAAAATTCGTGGAATCGCTGGGGACGCAAGACAATATCGTCCACATCGCTATCCGAGCGTTGTGCATTCAGGTTTTGATTTCTTTCGGATGCCATAAAATATTACCGCAAAGATAAACATTTTGGCAATTCATTTTATATTACCTCAAAAAAGAAAAACTTTATTTAGCCACAATGGCATTAATTTTGATTGTATTCTTACGTTATTGATACTCTCATCATGGTGGGTCTGTTCGGAAGCTCAATAATCTTCCTGCAGACTTTTTTTTTATTTGCCGGTAGTCTTCAGCCTTCCCTTAAAAACCAAAGGTATCTGAATTCGGAAAGTTGTTCCTTTATCTACTTCCGTCTTCTTAACAAAGATTTTTCCTTTGTGGAAGCGTTCAATAATTCGCTTAGAAAGAGAAAGTCCCAACCCCCAGCCGCGCTTCTTGGTGGTGTAGCCGGGCTTAAATATGTTGGTTAAATCATGGCGGGTAATGCCTTTACCGTTATCGGATACATCAATGATAACTTGTTCACTTTTAATGAAGGCTTCTACGGTGATCTTTGCGCCGTCTTTATGGGCTAAAGCATCAATCGCATTCTTCAACAGATTTTCCAAAACCCACTCCAAAAGCGTAGGACTTAACCAAATGCGTTGCTGAGCCGGCAAACTATTAAGAAATTCTAACTGAACCTTCTTCCGGCTCACCCTTGATTCTACATACGAAAGGGCGTTTTCGATCACTTGTTGGATGGAATATTCCTGCAAATCGGGTTCTGAACCTATCTTGGAGAAGCGGTCAGCGATCACTTGTAAGTGTTTGATGTCTTTTTCCAATTCTTCGATGACCACTTGGTCGTCTTCTGTCTTGGCGTTCATCCGTAATATTTCCACCCAAGCAATCAACCCCGAAATCGGTGTCCCTAACTGATGCGCGGTCTCTTTTGCCAAACCCGCCCACACTTTATTTTGTTGGCTGATTTGCGCAATGTTGAAATTTATAAATATGATAAATATAAAAATAAACATCAACACAAACGTAATATAGGGATAGACGCGCAACTGTTCCAATTCATCCGTCTCCCGATAATAAACGAAATGTTTTTGTCCGGGCAGGTATTCCACCATGATCGGTTTATAGCCCGATTCACGCATCTTTTGAAATTCTCGCTCCACAAACTTTTTTTGCGCCTCCGGGGAAAGGGTACTATCAGGTGAAAGATTATTCATGATCGGGTGATTTTTTTGATCCACCACCACTGCCGGCACGGTTATAATCGCCGGACGTTTAATAATAATATTGTTCGCCAGAAAATTGGTTTCAGGGTTATCATTTTGAGCGATGAACTTATATACGTCCGCCCAAAAAGCGACTAAACGCTCTTCTTTTTCCGCTAAGCGACCGACTAACCGATTAGAATAGGCTAAAGAGGCAAGTACAATGATCGCCGCAACAATCGTAAATACATAAAAGAGGTTAATTTGCGGTAACGCGTCAGTTAGTCGTTTATATAGAGGTCTTTTCATTATTAACCCGTGAAGGAAAGGATCAAATTTCCAAAAAAGTAGCGGATATTAGCCTTAATAATCTTATATTTAATGCACAATACACCCCACCGTGAACAATAATCCCCAAACGATTGCTTTATACCCGCTGTACTGCCCGCCGGTGGCTTGGTTTCGATTAGCAATCAACGCTGAAAAACTTTACATCCCAACAGACTTTAGCTTTCAAAAGCAAACCCTGATGAGCCGATGCCACATCAAAGGGGCAAACAAAACAGAAACGCTGACTGTACCCATCATCCGAACCGCTCGAGGTGAACCTATTTCGGAAGCACAAATATCGTATGCTCAATCATGGGTTCAACAGCACAAACACGCCATCCAAACGGCATACGGTAAGTCGGCTTACTTTGAATATTTCGCGGATGATCTATTTCATATCCTTACACAACGGCATGAGAAATTATTAGCATTAAACGTAGCCATCATCGAATATATATTCAATATACTTTCATTCAAAGGTAAAATAACTTTGACGACCTTAAAGGAAATAGAAAACATCCCCATCATTCCCTATTATCAGGAAACGGATGCTATTCATCACGAGCCAATGAAGCCCTACTTCCAGTTTTTCGGGGATTTTGTACCCAACCTTTCTATTTTTGATCTCATTTTTCATCACGGGAAAGATGCTGTTCGATACCTGCATACCATATAAAAAGCCGGAAGTGAAATTCCTCCGGCTTGGTTATCTTGAAGAGTAGATCAGGTTTTTTGCTTTTTCTTCTTCGCAGCGGGGAACAAAATATTGTTGAGTATCAAGCGATAACCCGGCGAATTGGGATGTAATTCCATTTGAGTAGGTTCTTCACCGACGTGGTGGCGGTAGTCCTCGGGGTCGTGTCCACCGTAGAACGTCCACATGCCCGAACCTAAATTTCCGTGAATGTATCGTGCTTCGTTTTGGGATTTATATTCACCCATGATAAGCACGTCTTTTTTAATCAGTTTTTTATCAAAGGCGGTGGATTGCCCCATAAAACCCTTGATGATCTTGGTGTGGTCTTGGCAAAGCATCGAAGGAACGGGATCATATTTTGCAGAAAATTCAAACAAAGTGAAATAATCCATCGCTTCAACGACTTTTCGGCTATCCGACACATCAATATTGGAATATTCGTACCGTATCGGGTTGGGTTCAAGGACAAAATTCTCAAACGCAAAGCATTTAGAGAAATCTAATTTGGACTGCGCATTGGGGTCTCGCGGATCACCGTCATACATGTACTCACATATATCCGTCCCCTCCGCCGCAAGGGCAATGTCGTAACTATCCGTAGCCGAACACATGGCAAAAAGGAATCCGCCCTGATTCACAAATTCCTTGATCGTCTTAGCAACTGCCAGCTTTAATTGCGAAACTTTTTTATATCCCCATTTACGGGCGATGCCTTCCTGCTCGGCAACCTGCTGTTTGTACCAATCTGCGGTATGGTAAGATGCCCAAAAACGACCGTATTGCCCGGTAAAATCCTCGTGGTGCAAATGTAACCAGTCAAATTTCTTGTTGGTCAGGTCTCCTCTTAGAACTTCATCATCATACACAACTTCATAGGGAATCTGAGCATAAGTTAATACCAAAGTAACCGCATCATCCCAAGGTTGAGCCGATTTGGGCGAATAAACCGCGATTTTGGGTGCTTTTTCTAATTTAACGGCATCCTGATTGGTGGAAGGCGACAAAATACCTGAAAGAATTTGGTCATAAGAGCCGGCAGAGATCATCTCATACGAAATACCACGCACCCGCAAGGTATCTTCAAATTCCCGCGTATGCAAAAAAGCAAAACTGCCCCCACGATAATTCAATAACCAATCCACACTAATACCTCGCGCAATGACGTAATACGCCGCGCCATAGGCTTTCAGATGCTCTTTCTGTTTTTCATCCATTGGGATGAGAACAACCTGTGCGGCTACCGATTGCCAAGCACAGAGAAAAGCGATAAGTATTAAAATGCCCTTCATCATAAGTTTTACAACAATATTTCTTCGGAAAACGTCGTTTTTCGGGTGGAAATTTTGGACTTCCGAATGGTATAGCGAATTTAGCACTTGTTGAAGTGAGAAAATCTTAACACGGCTTGGGCTTATAGAACCTTAACAGGTCAAGTCAAAATTTAAGATAAACCTTAGGAAATTCGATCCATCAAACGCATGACGTTAACAGAAATAAAAGCAAAAATCACGCCTTGGCTTCAAAAAGGATGGATGATTATTCCATTGTTTTTGATTATCGGGGCTGAATTTATCCTCTTTCGAGCCAATTATATCTATGCTTGGGTATTCATGGTTTGTTTGGCTTTCGGAGCAATCACCCTACTGAACATCAAATACATCTGGTGGATTGGGGTTATCTTCATGCCTTTTTCACAAAATTTTGAGGAGTTGGGTACTGCTTTTGCCCTGACCGTTCCCAGTGATTTGGTAGCGATTAGCTTGTGCGGTTATTTTATATTGCAGTTTTTCATTCATGGGAAGAAATATATTCCATTATTACGGCATCCGATTTTTATTGCCTTCGGTTTGTATTTAGGATGGATGCTGATCTGTACATCAACGTCTCGTATGCCCGTTGTTTCATTGAAGTATTTTTTATCCATGTTTTGGTATGGTACTGCATTTTTATGGGGTTCGGTTCTTATTTTTGAAAAAAAAGAGATTCTTCGAAATTGGATACTGCCCGCTTCGATACCGATATTAATCGTTGTAGGGTACACCATTTATTGTCATGGCTTGGAAGGCTTCAGCCTACGGTCATCTTATCATATCATGCAACCCTTTTACAAAGAACATACGGCATACGCCACTTCTATCACCATATTATTTGCTTATTTTGTCCTTTACTTACTTTATGATCGTTTTTCAAAAGCAAAAACCATTCATTGGATTGTAGTCAGTTTGGTAACGGGTATCGGTATTCTTACGATTTATACGCGCGGGGCATGGCTCGGCGTATTGGGAGCGGGGGCTGTTTTTGCGATGGTCTTGATTTGGGAACGGTATCGAAAAATAGCCATAGCGTTTATGGGACTGATTGCGTTGACGGGCATTTGGTTCATACAAAAAAGCATAACCTTCGATACCGACTCGGATAAAAATATGGGTGTGGAAGAACGGCTTTTTTCTGCCCTCAATACCAAACAAGACCTCTCCAACATGGAACGCATCAACCGATGGGTAGCGGCGGTAAACATGCTCAAAGAATCGCCCGTTTATGGTTTCGGTCCCGGTACGTATGCCATGCAGTATGCCCCGTATCAACAGTCCAACTTCCGAACCAAAGTAAGCACTAATTTAGGTAACTTAGGCACAACCCACAATGAATTTCTGTTAGCGGGTTCGGAAATGGGGATTCCGGGCGTGTTATTTGTTACGGGATTGTATGTAGTGAGCTTGTTCTGCGGTATTAAAGGCTATTTTCAGCACCAAGAACGATCAGATAGATGGTTATACCTACCGGCAACGTTAGGGCTAATCACGTATTATTTACATGCCGTCGTAAATAATTATTTAGATCAGGATAAAGTAGCGATTCCGGTTTTCCTATGCTTGGCTCAGATCATCGCTTTGGACGTTTATCACCAGCCTAAAAATCGTCAGCATCCTGCCACGCCGGAAAATCCGTCCGATATTGAACCAGCTTAGCACCCGAAAGCCTCGTCGTTAAAACCGCTTCCGTGTTTTCGGTATATATTAATGTATCTCCGCCAAAATCGGCTACCAAGGACGGTCCGATATGCGAAATCCCTTTACCATCCGTCCCGACCCGATTAACGCCTGCAACATAGGTTTGATTTTCAATAGCTCTTGCCAACAATAAACGATGCCAATGAGTGGAACGCCGTTGTGGCCAATTCGCAACGTAGATCAAGAGATCATATCGGCGAGAATCGTCTTGAATACGGTTGCGACTCCAGATCGGAAAACGTAAATCATAACAAATCAGCGGTAAAATGCGCCAATCCCGAAAGGTGATGATGGTTTTATCGCTTCCTGCCGAATAATATTCGTTTTCCTTACCCATCCGAAAGAGGTGCTTTTTATCATAGGTAGCTAATAAGCCCTCCGGTGCTACGGCATGTAAGCGATTGTAATATTTTCCTGACTCCTGCACCACAAAACTACCGATGAAAAGGGCTTGTAAGCGGTAGGCAGTTTGAAGCATCCATTCGTAGGTATGTCCTAAAGGTGATTCGGCAACGACGGCAGGATTCATCGTAAACCCCGAATTGAACATTTCAGGCAATATCACTACATCCGTTTCATTGGGTTGTAAACCCGTCAGCAACGCATCCATATAATCTAAGTTGCCGTTAACATCCTCCCAAAGTAAATCATGTTGAACTATCGTTACATTTATATCTTGCATAATCGTTCTACGGCTTGGTTTAGGGTCTCTTCTTGCTTCGCAAAACAAAATCGCAACAAACTTTCATCCCTACCTGAAGCATAAAAGGCAGATACCGGCACGGTTGCTACCCCGAATTCTTGGGTTAATCGAACGGCAAAATCGGTATCGTTTTCGTCCGTTATATCGGAAAAGCTGAAAAGTTGAAAGTACGTCCCCTTTGATTTGATCGGCTTAAAACGCGTTTCTTGCATTATTTGTTGAAAATAATCGCGTTTGGTTTGATACATTTTCTTCAAATCGGCAAACTTGCTTAACGCATCATTTTGCAGATAATCCGCAATCGCTACCTGCGTAGGTAAATGGGTACAGAACGTCAAAAACTGATGCACTTTACGAAATTCCTCCGTTAAAGCATATGGTGCAAGGCAGTAACCAACCTTCCAACCCGTTACATGTAAACTTTTACCGAAGGAAGCCACGATAAGGCTACGCGTTTTCAATAAATCATCAGCGCACATTGAGGTATGTGTGCGTCCGTCATAAATGAGGTGTTCATAAACTTCATCACTCAAGATAAAGAACTGATAATCCTCGATCAAATCTTTAAGGTTTAATATATCCTCCTGTGTGATGGTGCTTGCCGTTGGATTATTCGGGGAATTCAGGATCATTAATTTGGTTCTATCACTCACCTTAGCTCGAACCTTTTTCCAATCAATGGCATAATAAGGCGGTTCTAATTCGATGGTAATCGCCACACCACCGTTGAGTTCGATGGCAGGTATGTAAGCATCGTAACAGGGTTCAAAAACGATGACTTCGTCACCTTTTTCGACCAGTGCAGTGATCGCGGCATAAAGAGCTTCAGTTGCACCGGAGGTAATCGTAATCTCATTTTCAGGATGATATTCTGCTTTGTACAGATCATAGATATAGGTGGCAATCACTTCCCGTAGCCTTAACAAACCCGCCATCGGTGCATATTGATTATGCCCGTCTTTCATGGCTTTCGTTACGCAATCTATCAAAACAGGATCACAGGGAAAATCAGGGAAGCCTTGCGCTAAATTGATCGCCTGATGTTCTATAGCTAAAGCCGTCATCACGGAAAAAATGGTTGTACCAACTTGAGGAAGTTTAGTGCGTACAGGTATTGAAGTAGTCATAAAGTGAGTTGCGTTCGATGCGCGTATAAAAATAAGAGACGCTCCCGAAATGTGAGCGTCTCTCTATCAGTTTTAGGTAATTTTTTTAATTTCGGTTATCGGAGTACCGTAACGTTACCGGTAAAGGTGATCTTACGGTCTTCGATATTGGTTACTTCGATCACGTAGATGAAAGCATTTTCCGTTACCGGAGCATTGTTGTAACGACCATCCCAGAGGATACACGGATAAGGTTTACCGTCTAAGGGGTTAATCGTTTTGGGGAATTGCTCGGGCGAAGTGTACTCGGCATGGAATACTTTGTGTCCCCACCGGTCAAAGATCATCGCTTTGTAGGCTTTCATTGACGGCGGAATCCAGACCACCCAGTTTTCGTTGACTTTGTTGGGGTCATCGTTGGGTGTAAAGGCATTGGGTATATCCATTTGATACATCTTTTGCTTACACTCGGGAGCTAATTCGACGTTATAGGTAACCGTTTCAGTGCAGAATTCTTTACCCTCACCGTTGAGAATGGTTACGACTACGCTAAATTCTCCTTCGCTACGGATGGTAATATCTTTGGTTGTCTCTTTAGCAGGAGTATTCCAAAGGTATTTACAACTATCACATTCAGGTCCTTTCAAGATGATATTCGTTCCGGCACATTCATTGATCGTTTGCTTTTCGGCTTTAGAACCAATGGTTTTAGCTCGGTAATAATAATCAAACGAACAAGCATTGGCAGTATCGGGATTTGAAACCGTCAACTTATATAGACCGGCACGACGAATCGGTTGCGATTGCTGTTTACCCAACGGGGTATTACGATCCACATCAAACCATTCGTATTGATAGCCTACTTTATCGGTCTGTAAAGTAAAGCGTTTTCCTTCACAGAATAAGGCAGGAATGGTATCCGTCTTGGGTTCAAGTACATTAACGGTTATCGTTAAATCTTCTTGACAAGGCTGATTGCCGCCAATCTCTTGGAATACCTTAAAGGCTGTTGCCGTGTACGTACGTGTTTTCTTGGGTGTTGCCAGCGGATTCGGGATGGTAAGACTACTCAAGGTAGTATCTTCCTTCCAGATGTAATAATCCGCACCCGACACTTGTAATTGTGTTGACTTACCGGCACAGATCGTTACACCTTCCTTGATCGCAGGTTCAATACTTAGTCGTTTCACATAGAAATCAACAGTATCAACGCAAGGCTTGTCTTGACGGTCAGGTTCACCATTGACCGGATTACCAACAATAAATATTGAGGAAGTAGCCAATCGTACCTTTTCCACATCCTTGCTCGGGAAGAAATCAGCCAGAGCAGGATTCTTAAATTGTTCCGGTTTGTTAAATCGGGTTGTACCGATGACGCGATTACTTTCGTCAAGCCAACTCATGGTGATTTCCCATTTGTCTCCTTCTTCTAACTTAATGTTGTAGCTGGAGCTATCCAAGTTAGCCCGAAGTTGGACGCGGTTCGGATCGGCATTTTTACATAAGTAGAACGTATCGTTAGCAGAAACGTAAGGCTGTGGGAACACCCGTAAGAATATAGTAGTATCTTTATTACCACAGCGGTTTACGGTACGTAATAATATCTTCTTCCGTCCCGGTTCCGGGTAAGTTACCACAACTTCATTATTCGATAAACTATCTTGTGGTACGACTGCGGTAGAATCCAGCGTCCACCGATAGTAGGTATCATTCACGAAGCCTACCCTCAACTTCAACGGCTGACCATTACAAGGAGTGTTCTGGAATCCGTCTAACTTAATCGGCGGTACATACTGAATTGGAATTACGACAGGATTACCCACCGGTCCACGACAGTAATCAGAACCACTCACCTCCTGAGCAAAGAGCACAACAAAGCGAGTTTTCTTAACGTATGATCCCGGTACTCCCCAGTACGAAATTCCAACTCTGCCGGAATAAGGATAAGGATTCTCTCCCGGTGGCATGACTTGTCCCTTCCACTGTTTATTTAATTGATACGTGTCAAGAAGCTTGTTTAATGAATCAACTTTGGCCAACAATGCTTTATATGCAGCACTGGAGCTATCAAGGTTTGCCAATTCGTTTTCCCATTGAGCTGCCAGTTTTGTTAATTGCTCTTCCTCTTTGGCGGAAGGCACATAGCCCGTCGAATATTTGTTGATCGCATCTCTCCATGCTTTTATAGAATCTTGCAGATGACTTTCCCATTCAGCCACTTCTTGGGCAGACATCTGACCATAGTTGGGTGGAAATTCGTAAAAAAGGAAATGCCATGCGTATTTGGACTTTTTCTCAAAGCGAACCTCTGACGACAGAATTCGGAAAGAAAGGTCTTCACCACTGCAAAGTTTATTCAAAGAATCGATATTCGTTAAGATCAATGGCTTAGTACCAGGCATACCAATTTCAATAGGGACAACTGTTCCCTGTTTATCGGTAAACTCACCGTTACCCTCACTTAAATCCCCACCCGTAGAAACAATACGGATGAAATAACTGCCGGGAGGCGATCCCCATTTAAGAAGACTGTCTAAGTTAGGGATAACAATTAATAACGTATCTTGAGGATTAGGGAATGGAGGAGGGAACGATCCTCTGAGCTTAAGTGTATCGTCCTTTATATTATACGAGCCGAATTTACCGCGATGAATAAACTTGACAAGTCCTTCCCATAACTCCCATTCCATATCGTTCAAGTCATTATAACTGATCTGGCGGTCAAAGCGAAATGCCCAGTAAGGCACTTTGACAACCGTGGGAGAATCTGGATTAGTAATACAAACCGTGATCGGTTTTGTTTCATTGGTTTCAATGGAACAATCCTTAATACAAAAAGAAAAGGGTAAGACTTGACTAAACCTGGGACTTTCTGTAGAACGCGCTCGAATTTTATATTTACAGCCCGGAACCGGTTTAGGTTTATCAGGATTACGTCCCTCTGGCATTTTAATAGTGAAACTTTTGGGCATGATCGGATTAGGATAGTCGCGAGGATCAGGAGACTCATCCAAAACCTGCCCAACAAAGTTACCATTTTCATCTTCAAACTTCCCGTTAGCATCAGAGAGTTCTACGGAATAGACGTTTCCAGCTCCGAAACACGTTCGAGAATTAAAGGTTACTATGAAGTAACTACCCGTACAAATTGACGTACCCCCTCGGAGACTTAATGTATCATCCATAGGCGCGGCAATCAACTTAAGATTATAAAGCGAATCGGCACAATCTCTTACCTTGATAAACCCAATCGTATCCGTAACTAAAGATTTGGGGAAATAGGGACTTTGGCGATTAGCCACTAACCTATAGATACCTTCAGGAACATCACAATTAATCAACGCCTGAAAGGTTTGCGGACCATACGTTTGTACCAACTCATATGGCACAGCACGGAGAACACCAATCCCAACCAACACCAACTGATAATTACCATCACACATCGGAATTGAGTGCGTTAATTTAACGCTAATGACCTGCTTTTTGCAAACCAACAATGTATCCCCTTTTTTTCTCGGAATTTTAGAACCAATCGTATCCGGATTCAACGGCTTAAGATTTCCACCTACCATTGAGGTATCATTAGTCATCGGCGGATTGAAGGGATACTTAATAATATCCGAGATAAATATCTGGGGCTTGGGCTTATTCACGTCCCGTAAGCCTACCACGAATATATCATCCACACCGAAAGAAATTCTTGCCGGCTTGTTCTGACGGGTGTTTTTCCAACGAAAAGCGATTTTGACGTTTTCTTTATCGCCCATTTCATCAATGACGAATGACTCATAATTCCATATAATCGGCTGAGTTGTATCCGAAGGCACCCGGTCAAAACGGGTTCTATTGTTTTCGGATTTAGCGACCTTCCACGGACTGCCACCGTTAATACTGTAAATCAGTTCCACATAGGAATTAGCATCCCCTTCCCCTGTCCACCAAAAAGTAATCTTGATTTTGTCATGCCCCTTAAAACAAAAAGCATTACCAGCTAAAGTCCCGACTAATTGCGCAACCTCGTTGGAGGCTTGATTAGGATCATAACTGGCACTTTGAACTCCGTTATTTATTTGTTGCATAGAACGAATGGCTAAATAACCATCGTCAGGCTTGTTAATGTTTCCGTTAACGTTCTTTTGGGATGGCATAGGCTTAATGCCCTTACCGCCTTTATAGTTTTCGGTAACGTACCATTTGTTCATACTTACCCCACTCCTACCATCGGATTCCCCGTTATTGAGGTCTAAAGCAGGGGGGCGGTCTTCGTTAAAGCCCTCGAAAAAAATCAGTTCTTCGTCATACAGATCATTCTGACCGTACAACGTTGAACCACACAACATTAAAGCAAGCGTTATGGAAAATAATCGTAAGAGTAGCCTCATACTCGTGAAATGGATTGAACTACAATATTAATTCATTCGCTCGTAACATACAGATAAAACCTTCAAAACTTTTTTACAAAAGTTGGTGATTGTTATCTACCCTCATCGGTAACCTAAAAACGCCGTGAATCGCTCAGCCTAAAAATACGAATGGTTAGGCAATATAGCTTTTTACTGCCAAATTAACACCATTTTACCGCTAAATCGCTTAAATTTACGGTTCAATGGATTCTTACTTGATCGCAAAGTCCTTGATATTCTATGCAAAATGCCCTATATACACTAATTCTATCCATCTGTACCATCATCATTTTTAACATTTGGTCGTGTAGTAAGTTTACACAAAATTCCTATGCCTCCCTCCATCCCGAAACCCAATATGTAGGTATCCACTCCTGTCGCTCCTGCCATGAAGAGATTTACAACGATTATATTCAAACAGGCATGGGTAAATCATTCTACCAACCCACCGTCTCCAACATCATCGAATCCTTTGATAAAAATACTGTGATCTATGATACTTTTTCGGGTTACTATTATCATCCGTTCTGGCAAGACAATCAAATGTTCGTTCGTGAATTTAAATTAGATCATAACGATACCACCTACCAACGCACCGAAAAGGTTGACTATGTAATCGGTTCGGGAAATGCTACCCGTTCCTATATTATTAACCGAAACGGCTATTTGTATGAAGTGCCGATCACTTGGTATTCATTACGGCGCAAATGGGATTTGAGTCCGGGTTATGAAAAGGGGCATAATTCCCACTTCAATCGGGAAGTAGGCTTGGAATGTATGGCTTGTCATAACGGGCATGTGGAATTTGATGCCGGCACGGTGAATCGCTTTCCCAAAGTAGCTCTGGGTATAGATTGTGAAAATTGCCATGGTCCGGGTTCGGAACACGTCCGCAAAATGAAAGCCGGTGAAGAAATAGATGTAGGCAAGCATATTGACTATTCTATCGTCAATCCTAAAAAGTTAGCTATCGACAAGAGTTTTGATATTTGCCAGCAGTGTCATTTACCCGGCACGAGCGTTTTCAAAACCGAAACGGCTTTCCGCCCCGCCCAAGCCCTTTCCGAGCAACGGGAAGTTTTTATTCCCCTAAAAAAAGACCTCAATAGTTTTGGGATTTCCTCCCACGCCGAGCGTTTACGGCATTCCACCTGCTTTTTGCAATCGAAAGGCAAGATGACCTGTGTAACCTGTCATAATCCCCATCAAAGCGTCCATCAAACGGATAAAAACTTTTTCAATAAAGCCTGTCAAAAATGCCACCAACCGCAAGCCTGTACCGAAAAACAAGCCTTTAAAGATGAAGTACAAAATAATTGTATTACCTGTCATATGCCCAAAGGCGGAACAAGTGATATTCCGCACGTGCGTTTTACCGATCATTACATTCGGGTGAAGGGTAAAGAAAAAGCTACCCAACCACACCCTGTCCTTCAATCGGCTTATCTTTCGTTCATTTGTGCCACGAATCCTCAACCGTCAGGCGACGCGCTCGGCAAAGCCTACCTATTATATTACGAACGACATCAAGCCCGACCCGAACTCTTAAAGCTGGCTTTGGAAAAGTTAGCCCCCGAAAGCCGAACCGAACGGGCAAAAACACTCTTCTACCTCCGACAATATCAGCAGGCATTGGAGGAATTAAATCCTCACCTTCAAAAAAAGCCGGAGGATACTTGGGCATTGTTTCTGAAAGGAGAACTGTTAGAAGCGATGAATCAGCCGACAGAAGCCTCTCAAACATTCATGGAAGTATATAAAATCAATTCCTACATCACGGAAGCTGGTATAAAAAGTGCCGTTTTGGGATTAAAAGCGCGTCCCAATGATCCGCAAACACTACTTCAAGCCTCCCAAACCTTAGAGAAAGTGCTTCAAACCAAACCGCATGACGTTTCCGCGTTGGTCAACTTGGGTTTTATTCGCTTACACCAGAATCGAAAGGCTGAAGCCCGCCGTTTAACCGAAAAAGCTCTTGCCTATGAACCCGACCATACCTTAGCGAAACGAAATTTAGGCTTGATGAAAGAGTAAAAGGATACCGCTTTTTCGTTCTTTGAGAAAATACTACATTTGACCGATACTATTTTTAATTATTTTGCGTTGGTGTTACGTTAATGCTATTTTTTATGTCAAAAGTGATCTTCGTTCTATTCTTGCATATTTTTCTATTTTCCTATGTCGGTTATGCCCAGCATGGAGGAAACGTTCAACATCGAGGCGAAAAACACCTTGGTAATGAGCCTGTTAAACAGCCGCAACACTACCAACCCGCCCCCGTTCATGCGCGGGCTTTGAATTACAATAATTCGGAGCTATTATTGGATGTTAATATTCTGATGAATGCCAAAGCCGACTATCAGGTTGCTATCTTCAGTTTAAGGGAGGAGCGGGCTACCATCCTTGCCTGTCAGGACAGTATGCAACGCAAGATCAACCTATTAACCCAAAAACTGCTGGCAATCGGTATTCCGGCTAATTACATCTATGTAGATGTTATCACTCAAGTACCCATTCTGGGTTATGACCTCAAAATCCGGCAGGGGAGTTATGAAACCAACGAAATACCTATCGGTTATGAACTGAAAAAAAATATTCACGTGCGCTACGATGAAGAGAAATATGCCAGCCTTATCATGGACGCTGCGGCGCAGTCCGGTATCTATAATTTGGCTAAAGTGGATTACGTAGTGGCGAATTTAGAGGCGATTAACGGGCAATTACGCGCAAAAGCGAACGAGATACTCCAAAAAAGGATACAATCCTACCGTGAACTCGGAATACAAGTGCAGGGGATCATCGGTTTACAAAACGAAGTCGTCCTGCAATACTATCCCCACGAACGTTATGCCCAATACTCTGCCTTCAACAATCATTCACTTCAAACGTTGAGCCACATACAGGGGGTAAGCGATAACCTGACGGAGGGCATCCGCCAAGCCAACCAACAGAAACATACCACCCTGTTTTATGATAAAATCCCCTACTCGCGCTACGATGCCGTCCTCAACCCCGAATTGTTTAGCCCGACGGTGCAGTTTATCTATCAGCTTCAGGTGCGTTATCGGGTAAAGCCTAACTAAGGAAGGGATGTTGAATTCAAACATACAGTCGTTATTATTCTTCATCATTATACCCTTAGTTTTGTTATTGGGGTCATGTACGTCGTCAAAAGTGGAATTTGAAACGTATCCAAGTAAGTACAATATTTTTAATGTGCGAAAAACAAACCTGCATTTTGGTTCGGGAGACCTTTACCATATGAATAAAATTTTCTATTATGGCTCATTTAGTTTTCCGAACTACTTACTCTATGAAGATAACAAAATAAAGGAATTTAGTGCTTTTCTGAGTTGTGATAGGTATTATGATTCAAGTTCAGATTACTGTATTTTAGAACAATTATCCAATTGTTCTCGCTGTTGGACGTATATATATGGGGACAGTAGTGCTGAATTAAACGAATGTGATATTGTTATTCAAACATTTTTGGATTTAAATAAAAAAACCAATGACACCTTATTCTCCAGTATTTAAATGGACAGTAGTAAAATTGAAGGTTTGGGATTCTTCCCTGAATGATACTTTATATTTCATTCATTCAAAAACAGATGCCGAATATGAAATGGGGTTGGTTTTTTGTCGAAAATATGCTTTTATATCAATGTATAACATTTCTATATATGATGACAGGGCTAATGTTATAGATTTAATAGTCCATGATGACTTAAAATCAAAAATATTAACCTATCTATCAAGTATATATAGTGATTATCTTTTTGAAGAACAGAATCGGTTATTATTATCTAATATGGAATTTGATACGAGTTCATTAAAGCTCTCCAATATTAAAGGTGTATATTGATATAAAAATCAATATTTCACTAATAAAACAATTCAGATTAAATATTCACTTAAACAACTATAAATTAGTCTTAGGGGTGGCAGTATTTCCGGTATCTTTGTACCATTAATCACTGCAATATACACACGACCTAACGATAACATGACACCCTTATCTACGTTTCCGAGAACGGTAACCGCCTTGCAGTCGTCGCCTTATTTGCTCTATGAAGTGGTATCGGGTTCTCATGCCTATGGTTTGGCGACTCCGCAGTCGGACTTAGATTTGCGTGGCGTATTTATATTACCAAATGAAATAATATTGTCCGGGCAGTATGTAGAACAAATCGCCGACGAAAAAAATGACCTCCTGTATTACGAGATCGGTCGTTTTCTGCATCTATTGGAACGCAATAATCCCAACATTTTGGAGCTAATCTTTATGCCGGAGGACTGTATTCGGTTCAAAAACCCGCTCATGGACTTAATTTTAGCCCGAAAACAGGACTTTTTGACCAAAATATGTCGGGACAGCTTTGGAGGCTATGCCACCCAACAGATCAAAAAGGCGCGCGGATTGAACAAAAAAATCATCAACCCCATCGCCGAAAAACGCTTATCACCCTTGGACTTCTGTTGGATTTTACCAGTTGGTGGCTACGATACCCTCCCCGCTCGGGAATGGCTTATGAACGAAAACAAATCTGAGGATCAATGCGGATTGATTAAATTGGATAATGCGCGTGATTTATACGTATTATTTTATAATGAATCAGGAGAAATCGGGTATAGGGGTATCGCCGATGAGGATTCTAACGACGTGCGCTTAAGTTCCATCCCGAAAGGCACCATTCCTACCGCCTATTTGATCTATAATGCCGACGGTTATTCGGTGTATTGCAAGAAATATCGGGAATATTTCGAGTGGAAAGACAATCGAAACGAAGCACGTTACCAAACCAATGCGGAACATGGCTTGGGTTATGATTCCAAAAATATGATGCACTGTATCCGCCTGCTGAAAATGGCACACGAAATCGCTACCGAAAAAACCATCCATGTTCGGCGCGAAGATCGGGACTATTTATTGCAAATAAGGCAAGGAAAGTTCCCCTACGATGAAATTCTTTCCGTAGCAGAGGCGTTAGATAGTGGCTTACGAGATGCCTATGACCAATCCATCCTACCGGAAAAGGTTAACAGTAGCTTATGCCCAACCCTTTTATTGCAGATTCGGCAACAATTCAGTCAGGCATAAGTATTTAAGAACGTTATTTTTACAAGCCCTTAAAGCCGGAAATGGTTACTTTTCCGTCAGGACTGTAATGTAATTCGATGGGTTGAGGCGTACCGCCAACGATGGGCATCCGAATCAGTTGTACTCCGTAGGTTTGTTCACCGTTTGGGGAGTTGCTTATTAATTGGAAAGCACTTACTTGTACGGGGTTAGCATACATGTTTCTGCTTTCAAACGCGGAAGTAATCGCGATTCGGGTATTGGAATTGGGCTTGCCGTTCTCCAATAGTGACGGATGAAAAAATGAAGTCGTTTTAGCGATAGCTTGTTCCGCTGTTTCGGTTTGTAGGGCTTTCAAAAAGTTGTTGATCGTTTGATAGACCAATTTTTCTTGCGCCGTTGCGGGGGCAATGTTAGGCAGGGTGGTGTTGGCATAGGAAGTGCTGGCTTGTGCCAATCCCGTCGTTGCGCCCACTAAGCATAATACACCCGATAAGAAGAGTAAACGTAATTTTTGCATGCTCCGAAAATCAATTAATTCGCCTAAGTTAAGAAATTTCTTGAATCCAAAAACAATTTACGGATAAAAAGTATTTCTTGGCTGTTAAACGGTATCAGGTAGTCCTTAAATAGCTTTAGGCGGGGTAACCATGAATTGCCCGAATTGACTCCAAAACTGTCCGAAGTCTGCATGACGGTCAGCGATAACATCCGCGCGTAACTGTTGAAAGAGTTCCGGGCATTGCCCTTCATCGTATTTGGGATACCGTTCCTTGAGCCAAACCACAGGAAATTGAATAGCTATCGGTTCTTGACCCGCTAAATCTAAATTCGTATTCCAATGCTTATTCGCTCGTTCGAGGTCGGCTAAAATCAGGTTTTCAATCGCATATTGGATCAATAGAAACAATACCGACAAATCGGTATGCCCTGCTTGGGCATGGAGTGCTTTTTTCAGTTCTTCAAATTTTTCCTGACGGAATGCCCGTTGTTCCGCCTCATTGCGTCGAGCTTTTTGTTTGCTGTTATTACCGCGCTGGTCTAAATCCCGTATGAAGACGACTACATCGGGTTTGAAAATTTGGTAGGCAGACTTTGCCTCTTGTAAAAACTCTTTGGTATCTAACCTGTTTCCGGTTATGTTACCTTCTATCAATAACTCTTTGCAGATGATCCGTTCTACCCGTTTACCGTTAACAAACGAATTAAAATAGTTTTCCAATAAGTTCTTGATCGCGGAGGTATCGTTACGAGATTCACCTAATAAACCGATGACTAACTTTTCATCTTCCATAAACCTTATATCTTCTGTTTATCCCGGTTTTCTAAAAGGTTAGTATGTAACCAGTATGCACTTAAAGAGGCTTCATTTTCCATAAAAATAGTTGCTTCTTCCATTTGCTTATCAGTCAAATGGCGCAAGGTAGTACCTTTCTCCTTATCATAGTCAGCGATGATGATTCGATCTAATTCTTCAATCTCCAATATATTCAGCACTTGCGGGCTGTGGGTGGTCAGGATGATCTGATGGTTATAAGAGATGTTCCGCAATTTCTGTAACAGCAAAAATAACAAGTGCGGGTGAACCCCCAACTCGGGTTCTTCCAAGAGGATGGGACGCTGAACGGGATATTCTATATCAGGACGGGTGAAATAATACAGTTCACTCAAGAGATAAATCAGCCGTTTAGCCCCGTCGGATAATTCCGAAAATTGGTATTCGTTGCCGTCTATCTTATATAATACTTTCAACGGTCTAAAGTGAGCAGAGGTCTGGTTTACATTAGATTTATATTCCGTTCTAACCTGTTCTTTTGCAAAACGGATGGAATTCACTAATTTAAATTCCTTAATGAAGTCAAAGAAATCGTTAACAAATGGACGAAATAAAGAATCTAAATCTTTTACATCAGGAAAACCATCCTTATCATTTGTAAAAAAAATCGGACTTTGTGATATATAAGTGTGTAATACCTCGGAAGCACTCACACTTTCAGCAAAAACTTGTTGTTGATGTAATGATTTTTCAACATATATTTCGCCATTATCCGCAAAAAAATCCAATTCACTAAGAACACCATACCTAATAAACAAAGGTTTAAAAGGATACATAGCAGCCGGTACATTATTAAACTCTCTTTCCAAGAGTTTTCTTTTAGGCTGTGAATTTTGATTGGGTAATTTTAATAGCTCCTGCCAAGACTTATCATTTCCATCATTTTCAACTTGCTCTTTCGTTTCATAACGGAGTGTACCATTGAGTTCTGGAGAATATTGAAAAGTCAAACTCGCCTTACTGTTCCAGTCTAAATAATCTAAAAAACTCTTAGATTGCCCCCCTAAAGATAATAATTCATTCAAAAACTCCATAAAATTGGTCTTACCTACGCCGTTGTAGCCGATGATGACGTTCAACCCGGGATGGAGGTCTATCGTTACGTCTCGGATGGATTTATAGCCCGAGAGTTCGGCACGTTGTAAGTAAGGCTTTTCCATAAGTTAAATTTTATCCGCCAAGAGGGCGATCAATGCCGCCGGCAGGTACAAAAACGACCCGAACATGACCCCCAACGCCGCCTTTCTGCTCAATTTCACCCACAAAAGCACCGTTTGCAGGAGGTAAATGACGCTAATCGTAACCAAAGCGATGGTTGCACCCGTCCCCGCGATGCCCAGATATTCCGGTAAAAAAGCTATCGGAATCAACGGCAAGGTATAAAGGCAGATTTCGGTAGCACTGCGACGGTTGCGTTCTCCGCCCGAAGGCATCAGTCGGTAGCCGGCACGGGTATAGTCCTCATACGCTACCCAAGCAATCGCCCAAAAGTGCGGTAACTGCCAGAAAAACTGAATCGCAAACAATGCCCACGCGCCCGCTTCCAAGCGTCCCATAGCACCCGCCCAACCGATCACGACGGGTAATGCCCCCGGAATGCCTCCCACAAATACCGCTAAAGGTGAAGTCCGCTTCATGGGTGTGTAGAGGAAAGCATACATCAATAGCGAAATCAAGCCCAGCACCCCCGACAGATAACTAACGCCGATCATCAGTGTCAGCACCCCGATCAGTCCCGTAAAAATAGCGTAGAGCATCGCTTCGGAATCCAACATGCGACCGGCAGGTAGCGGACGATTCGCCGTGCGTTTCATCAGTGCATCGAAGGGAACTTCCAGCATTTGATTGATCGCATTGGCGGAAAGGGTAATCAGCAAACCTCCAATGAGTAAAGCTACAAACGTTCCCCAGTTCGTCGGTTGGTTGGAAGCAATCAAAAAAGCCATGCCCGCCGAAAAAACCACCGTTAACGACAAACGTAACTTGCCGAGTTGAATGTAGTCTTTCAGTTTTTGACCTGTGCTTGCTATAACTTTTGGTTTAGTCAGAGGATAGTGATTTGTTTTTTCCGTTAACATATGATCCGTCAAGATAAAACGGTACGTTGTTCTGAGGGTGCAGCAACCTTTGCCCGCTTCAGCTCGTAAAATTGCTTAAACAGAACCAGAAACACAAAAAAATTCACGCCCGCCCAGATGCTTGCCAACCACAAATGAATCGGTTGGGCAAAAGCCGGAAAATCCAAGTACGCCATAACGATGCCCGCCGAGACTTCAATACCCATCAAAAAGTAAATAACGGAACAACTCAGGTAGAGTGATCCCATTTGGCGGGTTTCTCGGTAGATGAAAATGATTGTTACAATATTTACGAGCGTAACCAGAATCGAAAACGACCGATGAATCAAGAAAACCGTCCCCGTTTCTGCAATCCATGCCCCCCGCTCCTGATAGTCATGGGAAAGGGCTACTTTGTCAATGGCTTCCCGTACTTCCGTACCGATGACGATTTGCACCAGCATCAATAGTAATGCTACCAAACTCAATATCGGTAGGAGCATTAATCCGCGTTTGGTGATGAATTGATATGAACCTTTCGGGGCAGTCTTCCAGCCGATATTGATAATCATGATAAAGACAATCAGCAGAGCCAAGAGCATGTGCCATGTTATCATATTTACGTCCAAGTTGGTACTCACCACTTTTGCCCCCAGAAAGCCTTGCAAAGCTAACAAGACAAAGGTTATAAATGACCACAGGAGGGCTGATTTATGTTCTTTCCAAATCCGTACCGCAAAAATCAGCATCACAAAGGTTGCCATTCCGCTCAACACTCCGACTAAGCGGTTCACGTATTCTGTCCACGTCTTGGCGGCATTGAAGACTTCAATGGGTTTACCCTGCACATGATAGCGGGTTTGATAATCGGGCGGTAGTTGGCTTACATCGGTTGGTGGGATCATCCGTCCGAAGCAACGGGGCCAATCAGGACAGCCCATACCCGAACCCGTAGCCCGAACAATTCCGCCGGCAAGGATCACCAAGTAAATGACCACCAGCGTTACCCAAGCGGACAGTCGGAATTGCCGTTCGGCTTTGGAAAGGGGGATACTCATATTTTCTTTTTTTGGAAGTGAGAGTCTGATAAAATGTGGGGAAAGTTCCGCATTAGACTTGATAAAATCAACTAACGAAGGCAAGTCCTAATTAAAGGCAATAATATCATGCTTCCCCACCAAACTTCTTCTTCCTTTGGTTGCGATACCAATACACCCCCATCCCCACTGCTGCAATATAAGGCATAGCCAGCAGGAAGAGGATGCCCTGATTGAGTCCCGAGCCAACAACTTTTCGTTTGGTATCTTGGTTAGCGGCTTGGCGATTGGATTCTACGTTTGCCTTACACATCGGGCATTGTGCCGATACCGAATCAGTAAGGAAATTTAGACTGAACGTGAGTAGAAGGGCAAAAAATGTTCTTTTCATCATTTTAATTGGAGTTTACCTGGTGCAGATACAAATATCGGTAATTGTTTCCGACTTTTATGATGAAAGTTTAGGGCTAAAGTATTTTAACAGTGTTGGGATGTCATCAAGCTATTAGGTGGGTTCATTCACCCCTTAAAATAGGGCGTTCATCTAATTTTTCGATATATCCTTTGGTGAATTGTTGTATTTTTGCGTTTCATCTTGTGCCATTCTGATTCATAGAATCAGAATATTTTTAATCATAAAACAGCAGAAAACTAATTACTATGAATTTATTACAGTACATCAAGCCGATTATTCCGCTTGATCCCTTTGTCGGTTCGGACACACCGGACTCTACGATGGTATTAGATTGCAGGGACATGCTTTTTCCCATGCCAATCCTGAAGATTCAGGAAGCCATTGAGTCGCTTCATACCGGAGAAATGTTAACTGTTCTGGCTAACGACCCTTCCTTTCGCACCAGCTTAACTGCTTGGGCTAATAAAACCGGCAATGAAGTCATCAATTTTTCCGGTGTGGAAACTAAACGTGCAGTCATCCGTAAGTCGTAGAAACTAAGATTAGGCTAATTTTGCCTGATTATCAATATTATTTTTGATCCATTTGGCTATAAAATAAAAGCCTTACCATATCGGTAAGGCTTTTATTTTAGTAAACCCTGATTGATTATTCAACGATGATCTTCGAGGTTTGTTCCATCGTTCCGATACGGAAACGTAAAGAATAAAGTCCCGAAGTAACATTTAATAATTCAATCGGTAATTCATTGATGCCGGCGATAACGTTCACCGTTTGCTGATAAACGATTCGTCCCGTAACGTCCATAACTAAGATTTCAGCCTGACTATCATCGTTTGCGTTGAAGGACAGGGCAAAGTTACCTTTGTTCGGATTCGGGTAAACCGTCAATTCAGCCATCGGGCTTTCCATCATTTCCACTTCACCTTTCCGTAATTGTAAGGTACGGAAGGGGTAGAAGGATGACCAATTCGATAAAATCGAGTTCGGCGTAACCGGACACGAACCACAAATGGTGCGTACTCGGAACTGATATTCAGTATTTGATGCCAAACCGGTAATCGTTTGTTCCAATATATCACCGCAAACGGTAAGCGTTGGGTAAGTATTTGGATTTTGGCTCACTGGTCCGTAGGTAATCATATACCCGCCTGCACCCAATACCTGACTCCAACGAACGGAGACCGAATTGGTCGTCAAGTTCGTTACTGCAATACCCGTTGGTGCCGGCGTTATTTGAGAACCACAAGTAGCCCCTAAACTAACCGTTTGGAAAGCCGAAGGATCGGAATACGGAGAAGGATTACCGCCACCCGTACATTCAAAACGAACCTGTACTTCATACGGAGTACCGTCCTGTAAGGGCGAAAGGATACGGGTCGTTAAGGATGTTGTCGCCTCCGTCCAAACCACACTACCCGCTACACGATAACGAATCCGATACACACCGCCCGAAGGATTTTGAGCAGGTGTCCAAGTTACCGTAGCCGAAGTGGCAGAAATGTTGGTGATATTCAAGATACGAAGTGTATCCAAGCGCGGTTGTTGCACCGTGATGTTACGCGAAACTGTACAACCTGATCCATCACGAACCGTAACGGTGTAGTTACCCGCCGGAACGTTCGAGAAATTACCCGTATTATTCGGCTGACCAATGGTGGGTGTAACGGAGTAGGTATAAGGTGATGTCCCGCCGGAAGCTATCGCCTTGATTGTTCCCAATGTATTGCATCCGCCTACCGGAGTAACAATGACGGTATCTAATTTAAGCGTGGAAACGTTCACAGAAACTGAGGGAGAATAAGCATACGGACAGTTACCGATGCCCTGAACGACCGCGCGGAAACAGGTCGAAACCGTTAAGTTACCCGAATTAATGCTGGAGGCATTCGTCGGGATAGTGGTCGGATTGAGGAACGTATTACAATCGGTAGAAGATTCCCAACCTAAGATCGGGCGTTGATTACCCGTTAAGGTTAAGGTTCTGCTGCCTCCTGCACAAACCGTTCCCGCACCGCTGATTGCACCCGCACCCGTTGGATTGAATACGTTGACACAAGTGGCAGTGGAACGCGCCTCAGGACAGCCACCCGAACGGACAACCGCTCTGAAACAAGTCGTACGCGCCAACTCTTCCACCAAGATCGAATCCGACGGCTGTTCTACACGGCTGAAGGTAACAAAGTTGTTGGTAGAAGATTCCCAATACAATACATTGCCTACTTCATTATCTACACGTATCACCGATTGATTATCACCGGCGCAAGAACCGTTTTGGAAACGAAGCACTGCCGTACCGCCCACCGATTGCTGACCTACATTAATACAAACGGGTTGCGAATAAACAAAGTTACAAATCTGTCCCGAAGCTACTTTCACACGGAAGCAAGTGCTTTGTGTAATGGGGCTTTGCGGGAAGTAGTTGGGGGTTTGGTTGGCAATCGTTGTGATGGTAGTGAAATTATCCGTTGAGGATTCCCAATTCAGCACTTGACCTAACTGTGCATCTACTAACGTTAAAGTAGAAACTTGACCACCACCGCCACAGATTTCCGTAATCGGCGACGTTACGCGACCGCCTGCACCGGCACTATTCACCTGTAAGCAAACCGGTTGCGAAGGTGCTTCAGGGCAAGTACCTTTTTTCACGATAGCCCGATAACAAACGTCCTCATAAATACCTACGGGACGGAAAGCATCGTTTCTTTCACCCGGAACCATAACCACATTATTCACAAAACCGTCATTCGATTTTTCCCAGCGCACGATGTCGCCAATATGATCCACCAAACGGATATTAGTTGTTTGTCCCGAACAAATGATCGTGTTGTCTGCTTCAGCTTGCCCCGGAATCGGGCTTTCCTCGATGATAATCGGTGCTTGTTGCGGATAGTTACGGGCGGGCGGACCGTTTTGGATACCACCGTTGACCACGTAGATAAAATACGTACCCGCCGGAATGTTATTCGGGAGGCTGATAATCATCAAGTTATCGTTGATAACGGTGCTGTTCGTTACGCGGAAAGATTGACTTACATTTAAGGAATCACTAATTTCCGAGAGGTAAACGTTCGTCATCTGCGTAAAGGTTGTATTCTGTCCTTCAATCAAGACCTGTCCGGTATCGCAACGGTTAATCGTCGGCGGATTGGTGCGGGTGATGATACCGTCAGGACATTGCGGCGAATCAATCGTAATCTGAATCGGAACGGGGAAGTTGAAGTTCGGACGCGAACGTCCACCGTTTTCCACGATAATAAAATACGTACCGGAAGGAACACTTCTGGGTACACGAATAGTAACCGTGCGATCATCTACGATTTCTTCCACGATAGCAAGGTTGTTTCCTTGAATAGATGTATTGCTGGTGGATAACCAAACGTTCGTTAAACTACCGAAAGTCGTCGTATCTCCCGTTACGGTAATGAGCGGATTTTGGCAGGTATTCACTTGGTTCGGCTGAACGAGCGATAAACGACCAAACTCACAAGGACCACCGGAAATCGTTACTCTGCCGTTGATGGCATCGGGCCACGTATCGTTATTGAATCCGTCACCGTTTTCTACGATAAGGAAATACGTTCCGTTTGGAATATTAGACGGTACTAGGATTTTCATGAATACATCGCTTACCAATTCCACATCCGTAATTAAGTAATTCGGGTTCGTGATGGAAGTAGGCGACGCAGACAGATAAATATTCGTGTAGTTATTAAACACCGTGCGTGTACCCGAAACCATAACCGTATCCAGGTTCAATCGGCAACGGTTCACCACATTATTAGTAGTTCGGATAGACGGATTACATGCGCTTACGCTTACGATGTGAACGTTCGATAAATGGAAACCACATCCCTGTACTACTGCTCGGTAAGCAATCGTTCGCGGAATGCTATTGACTACCAATACACTACTGAAATTCGAGATCGTATTTACGGTAGCGAAGTTATCCGTCGAAGATTCCCAACGAATGATCTGCCCTACAAAGTTTTGAAGCACTAAGGTAACATTGTCCCCTACGCAAGCCGTTTGCACACCTGAAAGCTGACCGCCGTCCTGTCCGCCACCTACACGGATGCGGAACTCTTTTAACGGACCCGGACAGTTGATACCCATATTCAAGCCTTGCACGTAGAACGTATATACGCCTGCCGTTTGCAAGATGAACGTTCTTTCACCCGGATTATTCACCTGACCTAAGAGGTTCATGTTGGCATCGTAATACAAGTAAGCATCCGCATTAATCGAAAGCGGACGTACCACTGCCGGCGTTCCCAAACAAACCACGCTATCCAAACGCGGGAAGGTTGGCATCGTAGGCATATTGGGGTTAAACGTTACGCAATGTTGCGTGCGGGGCGAAACGCAAGCACCCTCACGGTATTCCGCGAAGAAACAGGTATTATTCACCGTAATGCGCGGAGTAGCCACCGGTGCATTGTCAAATACGCCGTTCGGATCACTGATGAGGTTGTTGTTGGCATCATACCAGTAGTAGCGTCCAGTGCCGTTGGGATTACCCGAAGCGCGAAGGATCGCCGGCTGATTGTAACAAACATTCACCTGGGACTGACCAACAACCGGCGCACTCAAGCCCGGTGTGATGATGATTGTAAATACCTGCGAGTATGCCGTACAATTACCATTAGTTACCAAAGCGCGAACGTAAACTACTTGTTGGTTCGGAACGGTTAAGACGAAGAGATCAGTAGTATTATTGACTTCCGTGCGGTTGACGAAGTTGGGATCAAGCCCCACTTCCCACCGTACCACTTGCCCTTGATACTGCACCAAGCGGAGGCTATCTACACCACCACCGCAAACCGTATTGCGACCGATGATATTGCCTGCCTGTGGTCCGGGTGTAGTAGTTATAATTCTCGGCGTGGAATACACCGGAGGACAAGCACCGTTTTTGACCAAGGCGCGATAACAGTATGTCTGTGTAGGCGTGGCGTTGAGCGTTGGCGTGAAGTTATTAATCGAAGTGATATTCGCGAAGTTACAGTCATCCGAACGTTCCCAACCGATCACATTACCCACTTGACCCGACAAGTTAATCGTAACACTGCTACCCGAACAAACTACGCTTTGGGATGGGGTTAATATTCCTCCGATAGTTTGCGAATTAACATTCACACAAACGATGTTGGAGTTTTGTTCCGCACAGGTGTTGAATTTCGTAACCACACGGAAGCAAGTGCGTTGCGTGATATTAGTAAAGGTAAAAGATGATGAAATACTCGGATGAATAACGAACGTTTGGAAGCCATTGGTACTCGACTCCCAACGAAGAATACTGCCCGTAAAGCCTGACGCAGTAACGACTCCTTGATTTGTTCCCGTACAGACGACCGTATCCGGTGTGGTAACGAATGCCGGTACACCACCGCCTACGCTCACGCAACCCGTATCACTGAAGGCGGGCTGGCAGTTCGCACTTTGTAATAAAGCACGGAAACAGATGCTCCGCGTGGTGCCGAACTGGTGGAAACGAGAGGTATTAGAAATAGAGGTAGCCGTCTGGAAGTTATCATAGGACGATTCCCAACGGATGATGTTGCCCGTATGGTTGCGGAGTTCCATCACCCCACCGTAGGACGCGGCGCAAACCGTCGTATCACCGAACATCTGTCCGCGAACAGGTTGCGGACGGATGACGATACATTTGGCGGGTGTCATCATCTCGGGGCAAGAACCGTTACGCACTACCACACGATAGCAGGTAAACCCGGTAATATTATCACTGATTTGGATTTGGTTCTGTGAGTTCGGGATAACGATTGGTAAAGTAGTAAAGTTATCCATTGATTTCTCCCAGCGAACAATCGTACCGCCGTTGGAACTGTAATAGAGTTGTGCAGGCTGTCCCGTACAAACGGTATCACCAACTAAAGAAATCAACTGACCGATTTGCGTAGCACGATCCCGTGTAATGGTGATGGTATCACGTTTGGACGGGCAAATGCCTAACACGTCTTGGGCAAGCATAACGATCTTGTTAACCCCGTAGCTTAAATTATCAGCTGTAATATGCGCACAAGCGGGATCCTGGCAACCTATTGTACCGCTTCCTTGGATAAATTGCCATATATAGGTTACTCCAAACATAGCAGTGGCTCGAATATTCGCAAAAGTCGAAGTTTCACAAATAGAAGTATCATTGGTTGTAATGTGAGCAGAAGAAATTTCTTGTCTCACAGTTACACATACATCATCCTGATCCACCAGACAGAAGGGGTTATTCTGATTAGTGATGGTATAACGAAAACAATACTCTCCACCAAGAGTCGCCTCGACTCGACAAATATTGCCGTTCTGGGTCATTGATGGTACATTCGGACCAGTAATTAACGACCATACACCGACCCCACCATTAGGAATATTACCAACTAAGGTAAATATATATGGGACATTTCCGCAAATGCGTTGATCGGGTCCGGCATAGGCGGTATCCTGTGGGGATACGGTGATGCAACCCGCTTGAGACGCTACCGGTAAGCAATTCAGTCCCGAACGCACATACGCACGGTAACAGGTCGTCCGCGATAAGCCCGCGTAGTTCTGCACCGTCGTGTTATTGCCGATTTGGGTAAAGTTATTCTGGAAGTTATCGGTGGAAGATTCCCAATAAGCTACTTCGCCGACATGCCCAGTAAGGACGAGTCCCCCCTGATTATTAAAGGCACAAACGGTTTGTCCCCCGCCGATGAATCCGCCCTGCGCCTGCGGAAATACGGTGATCGTAGCGGGCATCGAAGCCCCGTTACAGTTACCGTTCTGGACGATGGCGCGGAATTGCGTCGTCTGTGTTAAGTTACTATACGTATATATAGGCAGACTGTTGGCGATGGTGGTCAGCGTTTGGAAGTTATTGGTAGAAGACTCCCAGCGCAGGATTTGCCCCTGATAGTTCGTCAATGCCAAGGTAGAACCGTTCACGCCGTAGCAAACCGTCGCATCCTGTATGACCCTGCCCCCGCCAGCTGTGGTATCCACCGTTACGCAAGCGATAGCACTGTAAGCAAATGGACAACTACCGTTTTGTACTCTGGCACGATAACATACTGAACGAGTAACGTTAGTATAATTAATTGCAGTTGTTGGGGACATAAGTGGTATAATTGTTTGAAAACCGTCTTCAGAGCGTTCCCACCAAATAACCTGTCCCGTATGTCCGGAAAGAACAAACTGCCCACTACCTCCGCGACAAACTACTGTTTGCGCCGGAGTAACTGTACCGCCAACTGTCGGCTGACTGACTGTTACAGTAAAGACCGAAGAGAAGCCCGCTGTGCATTGTCCGCTCTGCACCACTGCCCGGTATTGGGTGTTTTGGGTGAGGTTGTTGGGGATGGCAAGGCGGTTGGTGGTGTTACTAATCGTGGTGAAGTTCACAAAGTTATTCGTAGAACGTTCCCAACGGATAATCGTACCTGTGTAATTGGTTAAGCGTAAAGTATCGTTAACGGGTTGTCCCACACAGATGCCGTTTTGGGGTCCCGTGATCGTACCGCCATTCGTCGGCGGCGTGATCGTGATACAGACTACGTTAGAATATACCCTAACATTCGGACACGCCGCTTTGATAACTGCGACACGAAAACAGGTGGTTTCTGTGAGGTTAGTATACGTTAACGAATAGCCCGTATGGGGTAGATTTTGCCATGTGGTAAAATTGTCCCTCGATGCTTCCCAATGAGTAACATTACCCGAAAAGCCCGACAGCACCAATGTACCGCTGTTTTGTCCCGAACAGAAAGTTCTGGGCGTGCCGAGTGTTCCCGCTACGGGTCCCGGCTGAACGGTGATGGTTACCTGCTGGCTTCTGCGGATCAAACAGCCCGGAGACTGCACCACCGCACGGAAAGCCGTCGTCTGGGTTAAAGGAGCAACGTTTAAGGTTGTGGTCGTGCCGGGGACGTTTGTCCACGTTTGACCGCCGTTGATGGATTTTTCCCAGAATAAAACATCGCCTACATGACCCGAAAGCACCAAAGGATTAAACGGCTGACCGCTACACACGAGTATGGGACCCGTTACAGTTCCCCCGACCGTCGTTACACCGACCGTTACTCTCACGACGGGAGAATATCCCTGCGTGCATTGGGGCGAAGTCAAGACCACTCTAAACCACGTAGTACGGGTTAAGTTACTGAAGGTATAGTTGGTTATCGTGCGGGCAATCGAAGTGATATTCGTAAAGGCACTATCCGGCGCGGATTCCCAACGAACGACCGTACCGCTGTTGCCCGTTAAGAGTAGCGTACCACTATTTTGTCCCGAACAAACGGACATAGCCGGAGCTAATTGCCCTTGTTGTAAGAAACCGACATTGATTTTGATGGTATCAGAGAACGTAGCCGAACATCTGCCGTTTTGCACCCGCACGCGATAACAAACCGTATCTTGGAGCGGTGGGGTTTGAAGTGTAGATTGGTTCGCTCCGTTGACGGCAGAGAAAGCCCCCATACAGTCGGGTTGGCGTTCCCATTGGAAAGTAGTCCCCGTGTAGTTATTCAGGGTGAGGTTTACTGCCGTACCCGTACAGATGGTAGTAGCGGAAGCAGTAATACGTCCGCCGACGGTAGGAGCTTGTACCCACACTTTTAGGGTATCAAAGCGGGAAGGGCAAGGCTGATTTACCACTTCGTAAATAAACCAATACATTCCCGCAGTGGTAAATCGAACCCGTAACGTATCACGATTGGAGGTATTTGCTCCTAAATTGGGTCCCGAAAGTTGCGTCCAGCTTCCCATCCCAAATTGCGGAGGGGAAACTAAGCGGGTATAAAAGTTGGGATTCAAACAAAGGGTATCGTCGGGTCCCACATTCGGTTGGAGAGGCGGATGCACTACTTTGATTTCTACGGAATCAGAAGGCATTAAACCGCATTTATCGTTATACGTTAATGCGCGGTAGTAGGTCGTTTGGGTTAAATTGGTATAACGTAAGGTATCCAAACGATGATCCACAAAGGTACGATTCACGAAGTTGGGCTGTAAAGACCACTCCCAACCCGCTATCGGCTCGCTATTATTACTCACGCGGAGGAGACCGTTATTTCCGGTAGAACAAACGGTTGCATTGGTAGTTACCGTACCGCGCGGGTATTGCACGTCATATTTGATTACCCAATAGTCCTGAATCCCACGGGAAGGTCCCGATATGTTACCGCCCGGATTACCCGTGATGGTTGCTCCCGTTACAAAGCCACCGTCGGTAGTGATCTCAATATCCGCCGCATAGTTGGTTCCGGGTCCACCGTAGGAACGATCAAACATCGGGTTTAAGTCGGTATTGATTTTCATTACCCAGAGGTCTGACGCGCCTACTTGGTCGGTGGTTTTGTTGCCATTCACTCCGCCGAAACTGATCCCCGCGATGTGGGCTTGTCCTTTACAAGCAATACTATCAGAGGCTACAGGCCAATCACGAGCAGTAGTACCCAATACGTTTTGGTTAACGACCTGCCAATTACTATTAAAATGTACTAACCAATAATCGTAATCGCCCAGCGATGCCTGCGACTTATCGCCCGAAATCGGCGAATTGGAAGCTCCAACCGCTAACCAACGACCGTTGTTGCCGTCATTCCGCAGGCGGGTAACGGATTCTAATTGGTCGTCCACCGAACCACCCGCATTGCCCTGAAAATCAACAGCTAAAGTCGGAGAAGTGCGATTCAAACGAATCAACCAGTAATCCGAACCGCCACGATTAGCAGACGTTTTATCACCGGAAACACCGGAAAAAGAGTTACCACCGATGATAGAACCCCAACCGTCCGAGACACAAGTAGCCATGTCATCCGCCGAACCGCCGAACGTTAAATCTTCTAATTTAATACCGTTGGGGTCAATTTTCACGATCCAAAAATCCATTCCACCCCGCGAAGCTTGGCTTTTATCGCCCGAAACGCCTGAGGCTGAAGAACCTGCAATGATGTAGTTATTGCCCTGCGGGAAAGCCCCTGCCACCGATTCGTTAGCCGAACCGCCGTAGCCGCGATCCCAAATTTTGTTGCCTAAATCGTCAATATAGACCGCCCAAATGTCAAAACCGCCTTTATTCAGGACGGTTTTATCGCCGTTGGCATTGGAATTGGACTGCCCCAAGAGCAAATAACCATTCTGATAACGGACAGCAGTAGTCAAGAAATCTTCATTTGTACCACCAAACGTATGATCCCACAAGCGTGTACCATCGGGTCGTAGGCGGGCTACCCAATAGTCATAATTCCCACGTCGGTTTTGGGATTTATCCGAACCTGCATTTGAATTAGATGAGCCGCCAACGAGGTAGCCTCCGTCCGCTGTTTGCAGTACAAACGTAAGAGAATCAGTACCCGCACTGCCCAATCGGGAGTCCCAGCGGGGGGTAAAAGTTTGGGCTTGGGCTTCCGGTGGAGCATAAAAAATACTCAACGCCAGCCAAGCGAATAGAAATAGTGCGTAAAGTTTTCGCATAGCTACTATATTGGTTTTAAGATGAAACATAGAAAGAATACGTTAGTTGAACGAAACACCAAAGATAATAAGAGCCTCAAAACAACGGATAGCCCGTAGCAATGAGTTCTCCTTACCTGCTCAAAATATTAGATGCGTAAGTTAGTAAAATATTTTAGAACAGGCTTGATTTTTAAGGCGAACCGTCGAAATCTGTGGATTTTTCGCCCAAACGGGGAACTAAAAGGGACTATCATCCGAATTGCATCTAACATGAATAATTATTAGTGCATAACTTTCAGAAGACATCATTAGCGAACTTTTTAACAAAAACACATGTTAATGCCACATTAAAAATTGATGCGATTGAACAATCAAAATGGTTAAAACAAAATAACACATATTAAATAATTCAATATATTAAATGCTTATTCAATTAATATATAAATATTCATTCATCCAGTCCCCTTTTTGAGCCGGAACGCTTCATTAAAATTAAAACGGCTTTTTTTTTTGACAATGATTGCCAAATTTATCTTAAAAAAATAATAATGAAATTTTTAACATAAAAAATTATTAATTTATAATTATGGATTTTCAATTCCCTTCTTGGGGGGCAGGCGGTGCTATTAATGCAGGTCTCTTTGTCGTATGAAAAACAATCACCGATACCTGTTTGAAGTTGAGCAGCACTCCTCTATTAAACAAAGCAGATTCATCGGTTTACTTCGCCCGGCTTACCCAACGATGATCTTTGATGCGGAAACGGTAAGGCAGAAAAGCATCCGCCCCCGCATAGGCAACGCCCACACGGGGGGATGTGATAATTTGTTCCGATGTATAATGATAATCGGTTTCTTCCAACCAAATACGGTTGCCCTGCTGTAAATCTGTCCCGTTATCCGCAAGGGTGATGCCGAGGGCTTGGGTCAGCATCCCGGGACCTGCTGTTAGGCGATAATCATTGGGATTAGTCAGCCGGCGACGCTCCAACATCTTTTCAATACCCATAAGCGGTTCGATGGCTCGCAGGAGAATCACGGTAGGATGACCTTCACCACCCGTAACTATATTGATTAAATCATGGATACCATAGGTTTTATAGACGTAGGCGATGCCTCCCGCCTGGTACATGGTTTCGGTGCGAGCTGTTCGTCGCCCGTTAAAAGCATGGCAGGCGCGGTCATGGATACCGTTGTAGGCTTCCGTTTCGACGATGATACCGGCGGAAAGGGAGTCATCTTTTTCCCGTACGACCAGCTTTTTGCCCAACAATTCGAGGGCAACGTTGAGTAAATCGCTCCTGCGATAGAAGGAATCCCCTAAACGCATCAGGATTTTTTAGCCGAACCACCTAAACGCATCAGCAAGTAGATTACGCCGGCAATGATGAGGACAAAAACACCAATCTTGAACAAGAACTTCATCAAGATTAAGGCTACAATGATGATTGCCGCCCAAAGGAGGATGTTTTGAACATTAGACATGTTTAGAATGTATCCGTTAGGGATACAGCAATTTTACGCATTATTCTATTCATGGTTACGAAATAAATGTTAGCTTATCGCCCGAATCATTTTTTTTAGCTTTCGTAACAGGGAAACGTCTTACCTTTGTATTCAAGTTAGCATAAAACGCATGAAGACGATTTTAACTTTACTGCTCCTCCTCTTAGCTTGGTCGGTATTTACCCCTGCAAAAGCACAAGAGGGCGTTCATTTCTTCAAAGGTTCGTGGGATGAACTCGTTACCGAAGCCCGCAAAACGGGTAAACCCTATTTCATAGATTTCTGGGCAGTGTGGTGCGGTCCCTGTAAAATGATGAATAATACCACATTTAAGGACGGGAAAGTCGGCGATGTGGCAAATCGTCATTTCATCCCTTATAAATTAGATGTGGATCACGGGGACGGTAAGATGCTTGCCGGCAAATATAATATCTCTTCCATTCCTACCATCATGTTTTTTGATGCAGATGGTAAGGTCATCGGACGCGAGATGGGCTTTCAACCTGCCGAACAATTCATGCGAACGATGGAGAAGTACATTTCCAAAAAGAGTTTGAAGAAAGGCGGTAAAGACAAGACAACCGGCTCGGCTACCTTAAAAGATTATCAGGAACTTAAAAATGTGGAGTTGGAGAAATTACATGCCGAACTCATCGGACCCGATACTTCCATTCAATCCCAACTGACGAAAGCCTACAACTTCGGAAAGCGGAAAGAAGACTTACTTTTTGAAGACCTGAAAGCCGACAGCAAACTTCCCCAATCCCAAAAGTGGATGTTAGATGCTGAATATGCCTTAGGGACAGGTAATTTCAAACTCTTAACGGCGTATATTAATCCCCTCTTTGAAGAAAAAAAGTTGAGCGACACGGCACTGCATTACTGGGCGGCGCAATACCTTAATGATACCGATTCGGACGAAATTCCCCACGAACCGATGAAATGGATCAACCAAGTAGCCCGTAATCAGCCGAACAATCTTTCCGTTTTAGATACGAAGATGGCTCTACTGTTGAAGGACAAAAAAGTTCAGCAAGCGAATGAAATCGTAAAGCAGTTGGAAAAACAGTTTAAGACTAATCCGCCGTCGGAAGAAGTTACGCCCTTGAAAATCAACATGGAATTGGTTAAAGCGCAGGCTAATTCCTAATATGACCCTATGCAGGTTTTTAATTTCGTGGTGTATGAAGTGGTGGAGCGGGTGGCGATTGTTTCGCTGAACCGTCCTTCCAAAAGTAATGCCCTTAATTTTACGGTCATCAATGAACTGAAGGAAGCCTTTTCCTTAGCCGACCGCGATGCGAATGTTAAAGTCGTGATCCTCAAAGCCAACGGCACGGACTTCTGTACAGGAATGGATTTGGAATACATCAAGGAACTGCAAACCTATGATTTTGATGCCCAAATCTTTGATTCGCAAAACCTGTTAGAACTTTTTACACTGATGCAGAAGCTCCGAAAGGTCGTCATCGCGCAGGTGAGCGGGTTGGCATTGGCTTCGGGTTTGGGCTTGGTGCTGGCATCCGATATGGTAATAACGCATCAGGAATCAGGTTTTGGTTGTCGGGAAGTCAAATTTGGTTTTATCCCCGCACTGATCTCCCAACTGTTGGTTCATAAAATTGGGGAAAGCAGGGCGCGCTACCTGTTATTATCAGGCGAGACGATTCGGGCGGATGAGGCTTGGGGCGTTGGTTTAGTTCATCGCGTAGTGCCTCCCAATAAGTTAGAAGATACTGTCATACAGCTTGCCATACGTATCTGCAACCAAAATGCCCAAAGTGCAATGGAATTCACCAAAAAACTACTCTACGATACGCGGGGGCTTTCCGATGCCGACGCGATGGCTTTTGCGATCCGCATGAATGCACACGGACGGGTTACGCCGGAAAGCCAATTTGCCACCGATACTTTTTTGGAGGGGAGTCCGTTTCAGTGGTGAGATTTGGGATTTATTTTCCTATATTAATTCGGGCTAATCGATCCATTGAAGTATGTGTAATAAAGCAATTTTCAGTTTCTAAATAGTTCAACGAATTTTCACCCCGATAAATCAATCCGTTTAGTTCCTTGCCTTCTTTTCTGTTACAAAGAAACTGACATGTCATCTTTCCTTCCGGAGTAATGGTTAATAGATAGCTAGCGATTTGATTTTCAATAAGTTTTTTAATCTCCACGTTACCATCCGTATTACCTTTAATCTTTTCGATATTCTCAGGGTTATCGTTGTAAATTAGATAAGTCGTCCCGTTAATAATGCTCGATGTTACCGATCCGAAATCATAGGTTTGCCACTTAGGAATAACACACGTCCAAAGCAAATTACCCGATGGATCTAATTTGATAACTACTGCATTTCCGATGTCCTGAAATTGGCTAAGCGTTTTGTATGTTTTTTCTGCTACTATAATAATATTGTTTTCGGCATCTCTTCTCCAATACAACAGACTACCTCCTAAAATTGCGGGTCCGTCACCGTTTTTGTGTTTCGTATCTAAATAGCCCAGAAACTTTTTAAACAGCTCCATATCAACGGGTTTAATGAGGCGATCCATTTTATCTGTGCCGGTTCTGTTTGTCATAAAATAAAACCCTGTCATTATGCGTTGATCTTCGTTATCCGTATAATCGCCGCCAATGTGTAAGACTCCCTGCTCATCGAAATAGGGTTTGATCCCCGTAGGGTAAAGACCATGTCCTGGATTAATCTCAATTTTTTGAAATTCACCGTTTTCAGCCGAAAATAAATAGCCGAAGTAGTCGTAGCGCATTATATTCTTCTTATCATCTTTCGATTTTTCTTTATTGTATTTTTTAAACAAATTGAATACCCCACCTTGGTTTGATACTATCGTTCCGGCAAAATTAGCTAAATCCTCGGGCTTAAAGTCAAACTCTTTTTTCCATTTGAGCTTCAATTCGCTATTGAAGACATAAAAATTACTTTTCGGAAACTGCTTCATAATTACCGCAAAACAGCTATGATCTTCCGATCCTACTTGATCGAAAATGGCATCTAAATCATCGACGTATTGAATTTTCTGCTCGACAGGAACTTGAATTAAAGCAACCGGTTGCGAAAGAGTAGCATTATAGTTACATATTTGATAAAAGTAAGTAATAGTCCGTTCCTTCCTGCTCCAATACGAGGAAAAAACATAAATTTTACCGTTTATGAGCAGATTACCTTCGTGAGTATAACTGTCATCTTTGAAAGGATTGAGGTTAAATTCGGTCTCATTCACAAATTCCAATTTTTTGTTAAACTTACGCAAGTACAACTTCGTAACTGTACCCGTAGCACCATACCGAATTTTGGTTCTAGCTAGTTCAAAATAATGCTGGTCGGCGAATCCCCATAAATTCACCGCTACCCGCTTTAGATTTTACCGGAGTAGAAAGCTCTAAAACTGGTTTTTGGGCGAGTGCAACCGCTTGGACTAAGCTGAGTAATACTACAACAATAATTGTTAAATAAGACAAATGTTTCATAACTTTGAATTTATGGACGCAATTTAACGCTAAATTCATAATTCATATTCACTTTAACGTCAAATATTTCTCTCACCCTGCTATTTTGACAGACCCAATGCCCATATCTGTTAGAAATTGCTAAAAAATAGCTGATTTTAGTCCTTACTACCTTAATTTTGCGTAGTAATCTGCGATTGATATTCTCAACTATCTCTCATTCTTTCATGTTAAAGAAACTTTCCATAATTTGGTTGTTTGCCGCATGGGCAACGCAAGCCTTCTCCCAAACAGCCACCCAAGCCTCCTCCCTCCTTTGGAAGATCGAAGGTAAAGGTTTATCCAAACCGTCCTACCTGTATGGTACAATGCACTCCAAGAAAAAACAGGTCTATGAGTTCAACCAAGTGGTCTTGGATAAGATCAACGAATGCGATGCCTTCGTTGGGGAATTAGCCCTCGAACCCGCCAACATGGAGAAAGCGGCGAAACTTTTTCTCTTACCGGAGGGTAAATCCCTCTCCAAATTGGTCAAAAAAGAGGATTACGACCTCGCTTCCGGTATTTTTTCTAAAGAAACGGGCTTGGATTTACAGCTTTTCGACCGATTACAGCCGGCTTACGTGTTGGTACTCATGTCCAGCGGAGACCTGATGAAAGGTGAAATGAAAGATGCTTTAGATCAATACCTCTACAACTTTGCCAAAAACAAAGGCAAAAAAACCGACGGCTTAGAATCCGTGGAGGAACAAGCCGCCGCTTTAGGATCACTTTCCATAGACGAACAAGTGAAATATTTTGTGGATGGCATCAAGAAATTTGACAAAGAGAAAGACAAAGTTACTGCCGAACAGGACAAGCTTGTTAACATATACCTTAAAAGCGACATCGAGGCGATGGAACAAATGGTTCAGCAACAAGACGATGCCTCCATGCCTAAGAAAATGCGGGAAGCCTTAGTTAACAAGCGTAACGTCAAAATGGCAGACCGTTTTTCCGATCGAATCAAGAAAACGCCCACGTTTGCGGCGGTCGGTGCAGCACATTTAGGTGGAAAAGAAGGCGTTATTTCGCTATTACGTAAAAAAGGTTATACGGTTACAGCTGTGCCTTGTGCCTTCGACGGTTCGGCTCTGAAACATATGACGGATGCAACTGCTCAACCGAGTGCCGCAAACAGTGCCGGCGCAACGACCAATACCGAAAGTAAAAAAGCATCCACTTGGCATTATTATGAGTCGCCCAACGGTGGTTATACAATCTATTTCCCTGTTGCCCCTACCGAACGCAACCAATCCATCAACGACGATCAGGGACGACCGATTACCGCTTACCTCACGATGGTTCAAGACGCTACTTCGGGTAAGACTTTTACGGCTTCGTATGCCGATATGCCTGAAGAAGTCAAAAGTTCTACAGAAACGGATGCCAAACTACGCAAGCAGTTAGAGGATCAAATCAGTCCGATGCGTGGCAAAATCACGGATGAAAAAGAAGTTAAGGTTGGCAACCTTAAAGGTAAAGAATACGTGATTGACATCATGGGGCTGATGGAAATGCGCGTCCGCAAAGCCTACAAAGGTAAACGTGTTTATTCACTTGCCTCTGTGTACATGAAGACTGATGATAATGCCAAAGCAGATGGCAATCGCTTCATTGAATCCTTTAATCTGAAATAATCAGAAAAGCACATCCTAAAACGAAATACAAGCGTCTCAACTCCGGTAGGGACGCTTTTTTATTGGCTTAATAGAAAAATTACCAAATAATCGTCGCTGCGCCCCACGCAAATCCCGAACCGAAAGCAACGGCAATGATCCGGTCTCCGGCTTGCAGGATTCCGGCTTGGTTAGCCTCATGGATACAGATCGGGATAGATGCCGAAGTTGTATTGCCGTACTTCTGAATGTTAATAAAGAATTTTTCTAAGGGTAGATTGAGTCGTTCCGCTACGGCTGTTACAATTCGCGCATTCGCTTGGTGGATGAAAAACTGCTTAACGTCTTCCGCTTTCCAGCTTTGTTGTTGCAATGCTTCTTCGATTACTTCGGTCATACGCGTTACGGCTTGTTTAAAAACCTCACGCCCATTCATGTATGGAAATAATCCTTTGAGGTCGGGATTAACCTTAGGAAATTGCTTAGAAGACGGCTCCGGCACCCACAACTCCTCCGCAAATTTGCCTTCGGAATACAAATGGGTGGATTGAATCCCCCGTGCTGTATCCTCCGAAGCACTAATAATCGCCACTCCGCAACCATCACCAAATAAAACGCCCACCGTGCGCCCTTCGGGAGATGGGTCTAAGGAAGTGGATTGCACTTCACTGCCGATAACTAAGATGTTCTTATACATTCCCGAACGAATATATTGATGGGCGATAGATAAACCGTAAATAAATCCGCTGCACTGCATCCGTATATCTAAAGCAGGAATGTTACGAAAAGGTAGTTTTGCCTGCAAAAAACAGCCCGATCCGGGAAACCAACATTCGGGACTTAAAGTAGCGAAAACGATCATGTCAATATCCTGCGGGCTAAGACTCGCATCATGAAGAGCATTTTGAACGGCAAAAGAGGCTAAATCTGCGGGACCCATCGGTTGGGAAATGAAATGCCGTTCTTTGATACCGGAACGCTCTACGATCCATTCATCAGTGGTATCATAAATTTGCATCATATCTTCGTTGGTAACGATTCGATCAGGCACATACATTCCCGTTGCCCGAATGACGGCAGAATAAGACATAAAACGATTGATGTTGAAACGCGAATTAAGCCTCAAAAATAATCATTTTACAAAAATAAAAAAGCCCTTACCGGTCATTGGTAAGGGCATGAATATAACAACTGATGTAAGCAAATTTTATTATCTGCTCACGATAAAGGTGCGTGTTACCGTTTCTCCACCGATAACGAGCGTACAAGAATACACACCCGGATTCATCGTTTGGGTCGGTACTTCAAGGATATGGTTACCCGGAGTGAAGTTTGCCGTAGCATTTTGGTACACGGTGCGACCTAACTGATCCGTTACCCGTACTTGAACCGAAGTATTGGATTTGACCTCAATCGGAATGTTAAGCATATCATCCGTCGGATTCGGGTAAGGATTATTCAGCGTTAAAGCTAAACGATCTTCATTTCTACCGGAAGGCGGTCTAATACCATATTTTACAAACATATCACGAAGCGGACGCTCACGGTGCGGTGCCCATAATCCACCGGAAATCTCAAATAAGCGGTTAGACTTTTGGTAAAGACGATCTTGATCTAAGAGTAAGAAGTCTACGTGGGTAGTAATGCCTTCGATGGTAGGCTGTTCCCAAGAAACATAAACACCACCATCTTTAATGAGCAAGGGATCGTTCACTTTCCGCTTAAAGAAATAAAAGAGGTTCATCATGCCGGGTACGGGGTCTTCATCGGGATAAGACTGAGCCATTTCTTCCGCCGTCATGGTCACGGTGCGTAAAAGCGTACCGGGACCTTTATTCGGACCGTCATCATCAAATACTTTACAGATGAAGCCTAAAAGACTATCAGGACCAAAAGTTCTACGAATAAAAGTACCGACAAATAAATCCGTCAACTCCACGGGGTAGAAAGGCGGTTCAAAGTAGGTACCGACCTTGAAACGTGAAGAAATATCAATATTATCAGCCGAGATTTCAATAGCGTTGGTGTCTAATCTTTCGTCTTGCAATACGTTAGCTTCATATCCAACGACTTGGGCGCGTGTGGGTTCGTCGGTAATAACGATCAGTCCACGCGAGGCATTGTTAATGGAGATGGCATCATCGGAGGGTACTGCTGGTCTCAATTCCACGCGAACGGTATAATAGCCCTGATCCGGGAAACGTGTTACTTTACTGTTAAACGTTAATATCTCGGACTGACCGGGTTTTAATTCGGCGATTTCAAACGTATCACGTGTGCCGGGTACTTCGGTGGTGTTAGCCGGGTCTTGAATGAATCGAACTACCCGAATATTATTAATTGGAACTGTACCGCTGTTGCTGACTTTCGCAGTAATATCGTTTACGTTTGAGGCTTGGCTAATCGGAATCATTCTGCCAAATGAATTTTCATTCATCACCCATTCCACCTGCGCATCACTCACTCTGAATTCAGAGGAAAGCGGACGGAATACCCGTAAACAAGAACCTGCCTTGGGATAAACACCCGTTTTACCCAAAAACTGAAGTCCTACTTCACCGGAGATATTTTCCATCCCGACAGAAATCGGAACTTGTGCATTAGCATAGGCGGTTGAAACCTCTCCCTCTTGTTTGAGGTATTTGATGGAAATATCACCCGAATTTTTATGCAAGATTAACATAAAGGTGTTAGAGCCTGCGTATCCCTTCGGATCATCTTCCTCTCGCACCCAGAACGGAACATTTTCGTATAGCAATACAAACATACTATCCCCAAACGTTTGGTAACGCATGGATGCCCCCGGTACAGGATTACCGTCTATATCGGTAAAGGTTAAATCGCAGAGCAACATACCGATATAATTATTAATCAATCGGTTACCGGTGGAAGTCGGAAACGAAGGAAAGCCTGTTGTGGTTGAGGCAATGTTGGTAATTTGCCCAAACATCGCATAGCCATTCGTTCCTACGTAGATTGAGGAATACTTAAACCAATAATAAGGAAACTCAAAACCGATATTGATCGGACCGGCAATGTTATCATCCCCCAAGCCTTCCACCCGTTTGGTAATTGAGGCTGGGTCAATGTTTAGGTCATTACAGTTAAGAGCGGGACTACTGGTATCGGTACGGTAAACGTAGCCGAAGTCATCCTTCATCGGGGCTAAGGGTTGCGCCTCAGCGGAAAAAATAAATGCACAGAAAAGAACGAAAAAAAGAAAGATTCCCTTCGTCATCGTGGTGAAGTTGGTAAACATTGAACGTTAAATATGAAGCATTACTTTGCTGCCTACAAAGATAATTAAAAATTAATCTCACCAACCCGCAGACGTTTGAAAAAAATAATATCAGCCTACCTTTGGGTACAAGCCTTTTAGCTCAGTGAGTAACTCCTCCCATCCCCACGCCTCCTCCAGCCGAAATGCTCCAATGCGCGTACGAACTAACCCCTTCAAATAGCCCCCTACCCCCAAAGACTGCCCGATGTCATGCGCTAACGAACGAATATAAGTCCCTTTTGAACAGTCCACATCTATAATAATCTCTTGCGGGCTGTGGTAGGCGATTAGTTCTATCTTGGAAATCGTTACTTCACGTGGTTGGAGTTCGGGCTGAATGCCTTTGCGAGCTAATTCATAGGCTGTTTTGCCTTTCGTTTTGATGGCGGAAAAAGCGGGAGGCAACTGTTGGGTCGTTCCCCGAAAGGAATTGAAGGCTTGGATGACCTCCGCTTCAGTGAGATGGTCGGTTGGTTGGATATTTTCGGGCGGAAATTCGGCATCATAGCTGGGAGTAGTCGCTCCCAAACAAAGCGTCATCCGATAGGATTTATCGGCGTTTTGGAGGTCTTGAAGCATTTTGGTTTTTTTACCCGTAGCGATGATGAGCAAACCCGTCGCGAGCGGGTCTAACGTGCCTCCGTGTCCTACTTTTTTAACTTTAATCAGGTTTCTGATTTTGGCTACTACATCAAACGATGTCCAGTTAAGGGGCTTATCCACGAGGAGGATTTCTCCTTCGGCAAAATTCCATTCCTTTGCATGCTGATGTGTAGCGAATTCCACCTGAATAATAATGTGATTATAAAATTGTTCCTTTGATGAGTAAGACCGATTGAACGGACTGTTCTTTGAGTGCTAAAAACTGCTTTCGGTCTTCATCCTGCATGAAAGCCGTAAAATCTTTTTCGGTTGGAAAAGAAACCAGATGAACTTCATACGGTATATCGGTATTGGCTTCAATAACTTGGGCTTCTTCCGGTCTGATCCGTAACATAAGGCAACCGTTATATTTAGCGATCATGGGGATCACCTCTTCCTCAAATTGATGGAAAACGGCTTCCTGCTCCTCCCGAATATAAATCAACTGAGTGATGTAAATCACAACCGATATATGATCTAATTATTCCGCAGTAACAGGGGAAGTATTCTTTTTGGGACGAGCCATTACGGCATAAATCAATTCCGCATAACCCGCTACAATTACAAAAGGAGCAACGTGTAAGGCAATCGAAAATTCGGTAGCATCCTTAAATTTTTCTAAGGAAAGGAGGAAATAGCCTAAAATTAAAATACCGATCCCAACGCCTATCAATTTATAATTATGAGCAGTAAGGGCAAAGGTTTCATTCGATTTATTCTTTGAGGAAATGGCAAAAGCAGATTCCTCTTCCGCCGAAGCAGGTTTATTGATAACGGCACGACGTACCGGAGCTTTAGCTTTATTCATAATATTGTCCCTTTAATGGAGCAAAAATTCCATCTTACGAAGAATTGGGCTACTAAGTTACACACCTTTTGTATTTTCTACAAAAATGATGCCCAATATATTTTACTTTTGAGAACCCTTAACACCTTTCTTGGGTTTGACTTACGATTTAGCTTACTTTTACCCGTGATTTACGCCAACGCTAACGACGAACTCCTTTTTACCGAACAGCTCCTCGCCATCGAAAAAGATGAGGAACGAATGATCTTTCAACGCGATTACCGCTCTAAATCTTTGGATGAAAGACGCAAATCGGGCTTAACGTGGTATCCCGTCGTTCTACAAGACGATACCAAAAGTGCTACGGGTTTCGGTTTTGAAGTCCGCCGTACTACACACATGGATGCCCCTAATGCTTTTCAGTCGGGGCAGATCGTCAGCTTATTCTCCATGCAGGAAAAAGCCGAGAATCCCACCGTGAAAGGCATCATCAAAACCGTTCGGAGAGAATATGTAACGATAGCCCTAACCTGTGAGGAACTGCCCGACTGGTTGGACGACGGTAAGTTGGGTTTAGACCTATTTTTCGATGAAACGACCTATACCCTTATGGAGGAAATGCTCCAACAGGTTATCAAAGCCAAAGGCAATCGTTTAGCGGAATTACGGGAAATACTTTTAGGCTACCGAAAAGCAACTTTTAAGCCTTTTGAAGAACAGTTTTTAGCCCTTCCTCACTTAAATGATTCTCAAAATCAAGCGGTGCAAGCCGTCTTAGCAACCGAAGATGCGCTCGTCATCCATGGACCTCCGGGTACGGGTAAAACGACTACCTTAATAGAAGCCATCCGCGTTACACTTAAACAAGAGAAACAGGTCTTGGTCGTAGCCCCGAGTAATCTGGCTGTGGATTTATTGGTAGAAAGATTGGCGGAAGCGGGGGTAAATGTGCTTCGTTTGGGGCATCCCGTGCGCGTAACGGATGCGGTGCGTCATCATACATTGGATTTTAAGTTAGCCGACCACCCGCAATATGCCCGGCTCCGCCAACTGAAACGGCAGGCTAACGACATCCGCACCCAAGCCCTCAAATACAAGCGTACTTATGTAAAAGGAGAACGTGCTACCGCCATCATCGAAGCCCGCGAACTCCAACGTGATGCCAAAGATTTAGAACGATTCATCACACAGGACGTATTGGACGGAGTTCAAGTTTTCGCCGCTACACCGGTGTACGTGGCTTCGGAGTGGTTACGGAATAGGTCATTTCGCACCGTTTTCATTGACGAGGCGGCGCAAATGCTGGAACCCGCCACGTGGATTGCTGTCTCCAAAGCGCAACGGGTCATCTTTGCGGGGGATGACTGCCAGCTTCCGCCGACGGTTAAGTCCATGAAAGCACAATCAGGTGGTTTGGAAACGACTCTTTTTGAGAAATTCCACCGTCGGCAGGGAGAAAACGTCTCGCGTCTGCTGAAAACCCAATATCGGATGCACGAGCAAATCATGGCTTTTTCCAATCAAATGTTTTATGACGGAAAGTTGATTGCCCACGAGTCGGTAGCGAAGCAAAGGCTGTTTCCGATGGTTGAAGATGAAAATTTGAATCAGCCTTTGGAATGGGTGGATACTTCGGGTTGCGGTTTTGAAGAAGTTTTGAATGAAGAAACATTGAGCCTTTACAATCCCGAAGAAGCCCGAATCTTGATCCAGCATTTACTTAACTTGGTGTTCAACATTCGTTTTCATCATTTGGAAGACATTAAAATCGGGATCATCTCGCCCTATAAGGCACAAACGAGTGTCTTACGGGAATTAATCCGCAGCGAATCGAACTTACATCATGCTAACCCGTTCTTGGTCGTGGATACGGTGGATGGTTTTCAGGGGCAGGAATGTGATGTGATTTATATTTCCTTAGTGCGGAGTAATGACAAAAACGAGATCGGCTTCTTAAAAGATACCCGCCGGATGAATGTCGCCATGACCCGCGCCCGCAAAAAGTTAGTGATGATCGGGGACGGGGCTACAATTTCGGCACATCCCTTTTATGCTTCCTTTCTTGATTTTGTAAATGAAACAGATGCTTATCGGTCGGCGTGGGAATGGATTGGGTGAAGAGAAAGTTTGATTGTCAGGCATTATTTCTTTATCTTTACGACATGAAGACCCTCATTTACGCGGAACTCTCCGAGATTACGCCTGACTTTTGGGCGCAACAGCAAATTTCTTACGCCGGCAAAGAGGCGCGCGTTACCATTCAAATTGAAACTGAAACGGATACAACGGAAACCATCCTCCGTAATCCGACTTGGGCATCGGAATTGACGCAAGCTATGTCAGAAGTAAAACAATACCTTTCGGGAGAGCCTACGGTATCCATGATTAAGGTAGCAGACGTTAATGCTTTAGAAAGTGAAATACAAAATCGTCTTACACCCTAACGCATTGGAGCATCTGATCGAGTGGGCAAAGACGGATACCAAAATGCTGAAAAAGATTTTTTCACTCATTGAACAGATGCAAACAGACCCGTTTAACGGCTTAGGTAAACCCGAACCCCTGAAACATCAATTTCAAGGATTATGGTCAAGACGTATTACGGATTATCATCGCCTAATTTATCAGGTTGAGCAAGACGAACTCATTATCTTATCTTGTTATTCTCATTATGAAGAATAGGAGGAGCTTAGTACGGTTCAGATGAACGTTGCCATGACCCGCGCCTGTAAAAAGTTAGTGATGATTGGCGACGGGGCGACCATTTCGGCACATCCGTTTTATGCTTCCTTTCTTGACTTTGTGAATGAAACAGATGCTTACCGTTCGGCATGGGAATGGATGGGTTAGTTTATTGAAAAGATCAAGCGTAGTTTATCAAATGATCCGGTGTAGTTTATAATAGTAACGCGAAAATGCTAAATTGCAACAAACCATTCAACGTTGATCCAACTATGAAAACCATCGGCTTATTCCTACTCTTATTTTGGGGCGGGTTGGTAAACTTATTTGCCCAACAAGATACGACCTACCGCCCCTTCCCTACCGACAGTGCGATGTGGGTGTATTCCACATCATACCTACCTGGATGGGCTATTGGAACCGAGTATACTATTTATCTGATGATCGGAGATACGACCATCAAAGGGAAGAAGTATAGTAAGATATATGCTGCAGAAGGTTATCAGGAGTTCCACTCATCTAATCGTGATAGTGTTATTAAGGAACACTTTGATCCTATTGTAACCTACATTGCGGCTTTTCGGGAAGAAAACAGGCGTACCTACTACTTACCTCATTATGACGCATCCTTTCCCGAAGATACGGCTGAACGAATGATCTTTGATTTTAATGTTAGAGATAAAGATACGGTTGTATTACAAGTACCTAATGGCGGACCTGTTACGAATTACCGACAAATTATGCATCGCGGTAATGGAGGCTTTGATTCTGTAACCCTTGAAGTACAGAGAGACAATAATGGAAGGATTTATTCTATTTATGATGGCGGTCGTTATATAATGTTTAACCAAAACATACAAGGAATTGGTAGTACGGCAGGTGATTTTTTCGTTGCAGCACCGCCTTCGTTATTAGATTTCATTTATTCTCGTTTTCTGTTTGACGGGACCCAATGCAAATTATCCTATCAGTCATCTAATCCTGATGACATTTATCAGGAAGTACTTAAAAAATGTTTCAAGTATAAATATACAGGAATTCAAGATAAGGTCTCATCACAAAATATGGTGATTTATCCTAATCCGGTCATTAACCGGTTACAGTTAAATTTAACAAACGCTCAACCTTACCTATTAACTATTTATGATTTGAATAGTCGTATCCTATTTCAGTTAGAAACGTCAGAGTCAAATCTAAGTATAGACACGCAAAATTTTCCCTCAGGTGTTTATTTAGTAAAGGTGTTCTACCCTGCTTCTAATCGCTTATTCACCACTAAATTTATAATTCGATAAAAGATCATCCAAGGCTATGTAAGAACTAAACGTTTCTTTACATTGTATCTGCCGGATTTTTTGTATCTTAGCATACAATTTTCATCTGTATGGCGTTTATGCGAATAATGGGCATCTTTTATTGCTTTATCATCTTTTGTTTAGGATTGACTTCTGCTTTTGCTCAATTAGGAGGGGTAAAAGGCAATGAATGGATCAATCCTACCCAAAAATATATTCGCATCGAAGTTGCGCAGGATGGTATCTACCGCATTCCGGCAAGCCAATTCAACCTACCGGCGGATGTTCATCCCGACCGATTGCACCTCTATTATCTGGGGCAGGAACAAATACTATTCATTCATAACGAGGGTGATCCGAATCGCTTAGACGGTAACGACTACCTCGAATTTTTCGGGGAACGCATGGACGGACGTACCGAAACGCCTCTCTATCGCCATCCGACTCGCCACTACAACGCGCCCAATATTCAAGCCAATCCCTTCGCCAATACCATGTCCGATACTTCCGCTTACTTTTTAACGTGGAATGACTCGGTCAGAAGTCCCCAATTTAACTATCAACCGATTACTTCCAGCCCCGAAGCCTTAGCCCAAATCACGGTTGAACAACCTTTTTACCGCCATATTGAGCGGGTTATTGCCCCTATTCGCTATTATTCACAGGGCGGAAGTATCTCTAAATTCGATACTTATCGAGAGGGGAGCTGCTCCTACACCACCGGCGAAGGCTATGTTTTTACCCCCGGAAAAAGTTTTAGAGTAAACCTCAAAGCCCCTTTTCCGTTTCTTGAAGCACAAAGTCCACCTTTGTTATCGGCTTATGTCCATGCTTTTAATCCGGCGGCATCTCAAAGTGCCAACTTGATGTTTGGCGAAAAACAGGTGCAAGTATTTATTGGTGCTGATACCATGACTACCCTGCGTGTGCCATTGTCAACTGCTGATCTGAAATCCGTTAATACCTTCGGTTTGGATGCTCAACTGGATAATTATCAATTAGCGGTCGCGTATGTGCAGTTGGATTATGACCGACATTTTCAATTTAACCAAGATACCAAAGTCCGTATCCAATGGAATGAAACAGCCACCGAAACCTATAAAGTCAGCTTGACCGGACTCCAACCCGATACCGATTATTACCTCTATGACTTGGATTATGCCTTGAGAATCAAAGGAGTTTGGGTAGATAATAAAGTCCTTTTTGCGATTGATCCGAAAGCTACGCAACGCCGTTTTTACCTCCTTGCCGAATCCCAAATCCAAGCCGACCAAGCCAATGCCCGCGTCTTCATTGATTCGGATATTAAAAACTATACCCATATCGCAGGGGCGGAGATGATCGTCATTGCCAACCCGTCGGTCATGCAATCGGCGGGGGCGTATGAACAATATCGGGATACTTGTTCCGTTAATCGGCTCAAGACCATTGTGGTCTCCACCGAAGAACTTTACGATCAATTTTCCTATGGTTCGCCTAACGTGATGGCATTCAAACGGTTCATCCGCACGGCTTTAGATACGTGGACGATCAAACCTAAGTATGTTTTCTTGTGGGGAAAAGGCTATTATGCCCGCTTAGGTAACGAACGCAAAACCACCACTTGGGGAACACCCGCCAGCGATAACCGCTTCGTTTGTGAGTTTAATGAAGATGATGATTTAGACTATGTACCCGAAATACCCATCGGCAGGCTGAATTGCCTTACGAATGAAGAGGGCTTTGCCTATTTGGAAAAACTGAAAGAATATGAATACACGCCCTACCAATCATGGATGAAAAACGCCCTCCATTTAGGCGGTGGAGACGGTGAAGGCGAACAGCGGGGCATCATTCAGAACCTAACCACCGTTCAGCAGATATTTGAATCCGCACCGCTCGGCGGGAAGGTAGCCTACTTTCAAAAAGGGGCTTTGGGAAAGCCATATCAACCGAAAAATACCACTACCCGCGAAGTATTGAATAACGGTGTGGGCATCTTTTGTTTTTACGGGCATTCCTCATCGCGTCAGTTTGATGTGGAAGTTTTACATCCCTCTGAATATCAAAATGAAGGTAAATATCCCTTCGTGATAGCTAACGGCTGTTATGCGGGTGCGTTTCATGACCAACAAACGCTGGGAGAACAGTTTTTAGTTTATCCAAAAAAAGGAGCTATCGGTTGGCTGTCATCTTCCAGTTACGGATACATGTCCCAACTTTCCCGCTATAATCAACTCTTTTACCAAATAGCCTTTCGGGATTCGCTCGGTTCACCGATAGGAAATATCGTTCGGGAGACGGTGAGAAGATTTTTATCTGTGCCAAATCTATCTCAAAATGACTACGTACATGCTTCCCAAGTGAACTTGCAGGGTGATCCATCCATCCGATTATATCACCCCAAAGGTCCTGATTTGGAGTTACTCCGTTCTGATGTGAAGGTAACGCCCTCCCTTACAACCGTAGAAACGAAAGAATTGCGCTTCCAAGTACGGTTACGGAATATCGGTTCTGCCTTTGCGGATAGTTTCAAGGTGGGGGTAAAACATGAACAACTCAACGGAATTAGTGAAAATATTGATTTGCCGAAACAAGCCCCAGTCTTAAGGCAAGATACGCTAATTTTTACTGTAACCTTACCCCAACCACCGACCGGAGGTACGCACCGCTTTGAACTCTTTTTAGATGCAGATAACTTCATTGCCGAGCAAAACGAAAACAACAACCGCTTTACGGTAGAAGTAATTGTGCCTTCGGATTTGCCGGAAATCTTATATCCTTATCCCTACCAAATCACCAATCGGCAGGCAATAACCCTTTCCGCCTCCGCGCCCGGAAAAGCAAACCCGAATAATACTCCCATCCGATATTTCTTTGAAGCCGATACCACTCATTTATTCAACTCACCGTTTAAGGTCAATTCTTCGGCAGTTATCGCTTCACCCGATTTGGGGCAGTGGGAACTACCCTTCAAAGCTGTGCATAATGTCGCTTACTACTGGCGGGTCCGTGTCGAAGACAGCGACCAATGGGCTACGGCTTCCTTCAAATACATGATCGGACGAACAGGCTGGGGGCAATCCCATTTCGGGCAGTGGCAAAATAATTTCACGGAAAGCTATTCCTATGACAGCCTGACCAACCGCCGAGAATTCGATTCTTTCTTTACCCAAGTGATGGCTCGTGCCGGTTCTGCCCGCAATTTGGAATTCAATCTGGACGGCGGAGTGAACGGCTATACCAACATTTTGGCTCAAGAGGAATTGGGTAAAACCGTGCTGTACAGCATCATTGACGGTAAAACGCTTCGCCCGCGAACGAATCATCCCCGATACAATAATTTAGATTTCGTTAAAGTTGAAGAAATACAAAAACTTGAACCGATCATCAACGGACTGGCTAAAGGCGATCATATCGTATTGTTAGGTTATTATCCGCTCGTTAGTCAATGGAAATGGGACAATAAAGTAAAGGCAATCAACGCTATTGGGGCAACGGATTCTATTCTCAAAATCGGGGACTATGACGGATTTATTCTTGTTGGGACAAAAGGCGCGCCGGTCGGTTCTGCTGTATTGGCAACCAAAAAACGAATCGAATTCACCGATTCGGGAGCGTATGTAAATACTCGTTTGTATAGCCGTTTACCTGCCGGACGAATGGAGTCGGCATGGTTTGGACCTGCTAAAAATCAGTGGCGTTCTGCTGAATGGGTCTATCGTACCGAACCCTCCGACCGTGTAACCATTCAAGTTTGGGGGCAAAATGCTGACGGTAACAATATGTTACTCAAGCAAACGACCGAAAAATTCATTGACCTAACCGATATATCGGTCAAAGCCTATCCGCGTTTACAATTACGGGCAGTCTTATCTGATTCCGTCAATCGTACCGCTCCACAACCCGATTATTGGAACGTCTTTTATGAAGAAGTACCGGAGGGCATACATTTACCGCGTCCGAAAGCCGTCATGCCTGTAATGGTTCATTATGTAGGAGATACCATTCGTTTTAACGGTAAATTTCAAAACCTGACTCCCATTCGGATGGATAGTTTAATGGTTCGCGCTGTTTTGGAGGATTATTCAGGTAATATTATTCATCGAAGAGATTTTCGGATAGCTTCCGTAGCGGAGTCGGGCAATGTTTCCGTTCCGTATCAATTACCCACAGCGGGTTTTAAGGGAGGTTTCCACCGTTTGTTAGTAACCGTTAATCCCGATCACCGCCAACCCGAAAAAACGATTGATAATAATACGGCTATCGTTTTGCTGAACTTCATTCCCGATACACGCCCGCCTGTGTTGCAGGTTTCGGTTGAAAAGAAAATACCTGTTAACGGCATGATCATTTCACCCAACCCCGCTATCCGCATCCAACTAACGGATGACAATCAATTTCAATTCCCTGATGATACTACTTCGGTCGCCGTTCGATTCGGACCCTATGATGATGAGCAGTTAATTCGTCCGTATTACTATCGTACCGGTGATTTGATCTGGGAACAAATGCCTAATGGAATCGTAGTGGACTTTCAACCGAAAAATTTACCGGACGGGCGTTATACTTTGGTCGTGCAGGGATGGGATAAAGTCGGCAACGTAGCGGGTGCGCAACCCTACAAAATTGAAATGGAAGTACGTAATTCAACGTCCGTGAGTGAAATCATCGCCCTACCCAATCCGTTTAATGAACATACCTATTTTTCGTATGTGTTAACGGGAAAAACTTTGCCGACCGAATTTGCGATAGATATTTTCGACGTTTCAGGTAGAAAAGTCCGCGTCTTAGACTTGGAAGCAACGCAAGATGTTGGCTTCGGAGAGGTTATCACCCGCTCGTCATGGGATGGGACAGATACTTTCGGTCGAATTTTAAGTGAAGGCATCTATATTTATCGCGCCCGTATCAAATTCGGTAACGGCAATTATTTGGAACGGGCAGGAAAAGTTATCTTAGTGCGCTAAAACGACTCATTTGAAAAAAAATCTGATCTACGGTTACCACGCCGTTTTGGAAGCCCTCGAAGCCGAAAAGGACATTGACAAAGTCCTTTTTCGGAAAGGTTTAGACCTTCGTTCCATTAACCCGATCCGGGAAGGACTACGGGAACGGCAAATTCCTTACCAATTCGTACCGGATGTGAAGTTAGAAATGCTCTGTCCCGGACGCAATCATCAGGGGATATTGGCATTTGTTTCATCAGTGATCTATCAACCGTTGGAAGAAGTGATTATGATGGTTTATGAATCGGGTCAAACGCCCCTATTTATCTTGCCTGATGGCGTTACCGATGTTCGGAATATGGGTGCTATTGCCCGCAGTGCGGAGGGCTTAGGGGCGCAGGCGTTGATTGTACCCATGCAACATACCGCCCGCATGGATGCCGATGCCGTGAAGACTTCTGCCGGTGCTTTGAATCACTTACCCGTTTGCCGTACCCCTGATGTACTCGCTACCTTAGATTTATTAAAAAATAGCGGTATTCAACTGATCGCATCCTCCGACCGCGCACGCAAAACCCTTTTTGAAGCCGACTACACCGCCCCGACTTGTATTTTGTTGGGTGCGGAGGATACGGGGCTGTCATCGGCGGTCTTGCGGAAATGCGATGACGTAGTTGCGATACCCATGTTCGGTAAGATCAACTCCTTAAACGTTTCGGTGGCTTCGGGGATACTGCTGATGGAAGTACAGAGGCAACGATTAAACAGTTGACCTACTCTTGCTCTTTCGGTTCTGTTACGTCAAAGAATTTATAAACGATGGGTGGTAAGTCAGGTATCTGGCTCGGATTCAGCGTTAGGTCTTTGATGATTTTACCGTCTTGAACCAAAATGATACGCGGATTTATAAAATCCAGCACATATTTCAAATACCGACCTTGCGCATCATAAAACGTTCGAGCATCTCCCCGCACTAAGGAAGAATCGTTGAGGTGACGATCTATCACTTTTTGATCCCTTCTTTTCAAAGCCGCTACTAAACGAATGGGTTTATCCGGGTATTGTTGCCGAAACTTTTTATAAAATGCCAAGACATCATCTTTACAGGGTGGACAGGAATTGTCTAAGGGAACGAAGATAATCGCCTCATTTTGCGGGCTGTGTTGATGTTCTTTGCGGAAATAAGGCAACCAACTGTCTTGCGTTATGCCTTTTTTGCGGTTGGGGAAGGGTATCGGTTTTTTCTTGGTGGGCATGAAATCATATCGGGTATAGACCGATGCTTCGCCTTCCCTTAGGTAGGACTCCTTCACGTTGATAAAGTAAACGCCTTCAGGTGCAATAATCAGATGGGGCCAGATAGATACAATCTTATCGGGGTCGGGTGAAGGTTGTATTTCTTCGGGTAGGAGTGCTTCCCCCAACAGCTTAAAGTTGGTATCCATGACGGCAAGCACGTACCGCCGAATGCTCAATTCTTCAATGGTAGGCTTCGGTGGAGCGGGAAGTTTTAGGAAGCGGAGGTACTGTTTGCGATAGGGATCGAAATAAAGATAAAAATATTCTCCTCCTTTTTTATTCCATTGTTCGTCAGGTCCGATGAGTTTGCCGTTGGAGTCGGAAGAGGCGGGTAGGATCGTGTCAATCAACGAATGCGGTACGTGGTAGCTCTTGGTCTTACCCGTTTTAAGGTCGTATTCGGTATAGGTGGGGGTCATCCAAAAACCGTAAACAGGGTTGCCCCGATGGTTGATAACACGCTGGGGACTGGTAAAATCGCTGGGATAATGATGTTTACGGGCAAATTCGGGAAAGTAAACGGGGTGCGGAGTAAAAACATGTTTTCCGTTTCGATATTCGATATGCCCACCGACTTCATAGGGTATTTTGCAAAAATTTTTCCAGCCCGGACGGCTATGTCCTTGATCAAAAGTTAAAAATATTTTACCATTATTCACCATGAGCCGGGAATCATCCATGCTAATCCATACGGCAGAATCTTTGGATATTTTGCGTTCGGCTTTATGTTGGGTGGGATCAAGGGAAAGTTTCATGGTCGTCCGCTGACGCGGAATGATGGAAAGATCAATCGTTTCCAAGGGTTCGCCCCGGGCATTCATCCGCATCAAGGTGGAGTCCGATGCTTCAAAGCGTGGATGCCAACCCACCGCATAAGACCAAAAAAATGAGTCCGGTGCTACGTAACACCAAGAATCTATATAGCGATGATGCGCAACATCATCTATTGGAGGTGCTTGAGAGCTGAACGGTTCAGATGATACCAACTTTTTGGTTTTCCAATCATAACGTTGAATAAAGTAATTCTTGTTGATGTAATTGGTCGCAACGAGGAAAGAATCCTGTTTCGTAAACTTCATGAAGTTGAGCGAGAACGGGTTTTTAGCTCCCGTAAAAACAACATCCTCTGCTTTTTTTAAGTCAAAGTAATTAAAAGTAGGTTGTTGAGTGGTACGGCAAGACAATGAGCCTATTAACAATAAGCATAAAAATAAGTATTTCATAGGGCATCTTTTATCAAAAAGTGAAGAAGCAAGCCGTAAAGAGAAATTTAATTCCCCGTACCTGTGCCTTGCGGAATGGAAAAAGCGTACATGGCAGGTGCATCATAGATCGTTAAAGTAGATATACTTTGTATTTCGGAATAATACAAGATATCTTCGGTCATCGTTTTAATGTTCTCTTTTTTGGCAGGAACATTCTTTTTTGCTCTTGAGCGATTGGTTTGATGTAACGGCTCAAGGACCGGCTCGTTTTGGCAGGATATAACCCCCAACAAAAGGAGCATCAATATCCAAGAATATAGCTTCATAATTATTTTGAGATTGTTGAATAATCAATCCGATGTCAAATTGAAAAAAAAAAAAATGGATTTACAAAATTGTATCGATAGAATTATGTTATTTTAATGCGCTAAATAATTTTATCAAATGATGCATTCCAAAAAAGTAGTAATGAACCGTCCCAAAATCCATAAATTACCATTTAGAACAGTTCCGATTGCGGACTGTCCTTAATCATATCAAAAAGGTTCAGGATGGCTTTGGGAAACGCATAATCGCCCACTTCATCCAATAGGATCAATCGGTGATTGCTTGGGGAGCGGTCGCCATGTTCCGGTACTTGAGCGACGGATAAGCGTATTTTTAATTCACGGTGCGTTAACTTATGGGTAATCATGCCGATAGGTTTACCGGTTTGGGGCGGTAATTTGAAGTCGGGAACAATATCGCCGGGCAGTTCCCAAAGTTTTTTCCAAATGCCGTCTTCGGTACGCTGGCGAATCGGAAAATGCCCCAAAGCATCGTAGATCAGATAATAATCCATATGGACGGTTTCCACTTTAGTCGTCTTACTTTTGGCGGGCAATTGGTCTATCGTACCATTAGCGTAAGCTTTACAAAGGTCTTGCAACGGACAAATAGGACAACTCGGATTTTTAGGCGTACAGATAGTTGCCCCTAAGTCCATCATTGCTTGGTTAAAAATAGCACTGTCAGCCTCCCCTAACCACCAATCCGCGCGCATTTGAAAATGATTCTTGGCGGAGGAAGCATCAATGGGCATAAAATCATTTTCTACCCTACTGATAACACGATATACATTCCCATCAAGTACCGCATACGGCAACCCAAAGGCAAACGAACAAACCGCCCGTGCGGTATAGGGTCCTACGCCTTTTAACGCTAACCAACCTTCTAACGTTTCGGGGAAACGACCGGCTTGGGCAATGGTTTTAGCGGTAGCGTGCAGGTTGCGCGCCCGACTATAATACCCTAAGCCTTCCCATGCTTTCATAACAACATCTTCGGAAGCGTTAGCCAAATCTTGTACGGTTGGAAATAAAGTAATGAATTTATGATAATAGGGCAGTCCCTGCTCTACACGGGTTTGTTGTAAAATAACCTCTGAGAGCCAAATTTTATAGGGGTCGTTGGTTGCTTTCCAAGGTAATGGGCGGGCGGAACGGAGATGCCACTCCGTTAAGCGTTCGGCAAAAGGGGTAATCATACAGCTAAATTAAGCGAATATTGTTATTTTGACGATAAAAGTGTTGCATGGAATAAGGATTAACCTAAATTTGCAATGGGACTAATCTTTTAATTCAAGAATGACCAAAGCAGATTTGATCCAACTACTCAGTACCGAGTTAGGGATAGACAAGGAAATTGTTAATCAAGTCATCACAGGTATGACTGAAGTTATTACCGATGAAATGAAAGAAGGCAGAGAAGTCATTTTCAGAGGTTTTGGAACGTTTGAAAACAAACGACGCGCCCGCAAAAAAGCCAGAAACTTAGCTACGGGAGCAGAAATCACCATTGAACCGCACTACACGCCGGGCTTCCGTGCCTCGAAGGAATTGGTTGAAAAAGTGCGTTACAGCGAAACCAATAAAGCACAAATTCAGTTGGAAGAAGCACAAGCCGCCAAAGGTGAAAAAATAACCAAAGGCAAAAAAACGGCTGCTGCTAAAAAATAAGGAATGAACGACAAGCCTGCGCGCCTTCATTTTAACCTTTTACACTGGCTGGTGATCGGTCTAGGGACAGTGATATTCATATCGCTGTTTTTCGTGCAACGAACTCCGCCCTTAGACAATAAAAAAAATACATCCGCCGAACAGTCAACTACCGGTGAACGCAATACCGGCAATAATCCGAATGCGCAGACTAACGAAACGGATGAACAACCTTTAACGCTACAAGATTTACCCCCCTTGCCCGACCAATATAAAGAATTGACATCCACTATTCAATCTTTGGCAGGCAGTAAAAGTAAATCTGATTCTTTAGCTACGTTAAATCGCTTAGTGTCTAAAGCCTTTCAAACGGGGCGATTGGATTATGCGGCGATTTATAAAGAAATAGCTTTCGGTATTCGTCCGTCAGACACTGCCTTAAAGTCAACAGCCAAATATTTCAAGCTGGCTTTTGATCTATACCGTTCTGAAAATAAACCGCAGTTGGCAGAAAAAGCGCGACTGAAGGGCGTTCAGTTATATGAACAATACCTTAAAAATCAGCCTACCGATACGGATGCTAAGATTGAGTTGGCACTTTTACATGTTGAATCCAAACAACCAATGGCAGGGATTCAACAGTTGGTTCAGATTACTCAACAAGAACCAACCAACTATCGCGCACAGTTGGAATTGGGCATTTTTTCGCTGAATACGGCTCAATTAGCCAAAGCAGAAGAACGCCTCCGAAAGGTTATCCAGCTTAAACCCGATCATTGGGAGGGACATTACTATTTAGGGATGGCTCTACGTCAAGCGCAAAAAAATGCTGAAGCCCGTTCAGCTTTTGCGTCCGCCAAAAAGTACGCCAAAGATCGGGTCATCTTAGATGAGATTGAGAACCAACTCAATACCTTACCCTAAATGGCGAATGACCGTCGTAAAGGATTGCTGGTGCTTTTGTTGATCCTTACCGGCGGGATCATTTGGTTTACACATACGCCGAAACAAGAGGCGACTCAGACCATTAAGCCGATTGCTCTGGTAGCCGGTAAAGACAGTCTTCGCATCAATCGGATCGAACAAATAGACCTCAATACCTGTACGGCAGAAGAATTGGACGCACTCCCCGGCATTGGTGCAACGATTAGTAAGCGGATTTTAGAATATCGAGAAAAATCAGGCGGTTTTCAGCATTTGGACGAAGTGAAAGCCATCCAGGGATTAGCCAAGATATGGGAGCAAGTAGTACCCTATTTTCGCTTAGAAAAAAGTTACTCCGCAAAAAATACGCTTGAAGCAGAAACGAATATATCTTCCGATAAAACGCTTCAAGACCTCAATCAGATTTCAGAAGCCGACCTGCAAGCCCACAATATTCTGCCGGAAGATTTAGCCCACCGTTTGATTCGGTATCGAGATGCCTGTAAGGGTTTTAAGTCATTTGACCATGTAGCCCGTACACATGGTTTAACGCCCATCTTTCTGGATCGCATAAAGCAACATTTTTACGTCAATACTCCTCTATCCGCTAAGAAAAATATTCAACCCATAGATATAAATCTTGCCGATTCAGCCCAATTAGAAGCACTACCCGGCATCGGTGAAAAGTTAAGTGCCAGAATCGTCAAATATCGAAATCGCTTAGGATTTTTTCATTCATTGGAACAGTTGAAAGAAGTTTACGGTCTTAAAGCTGAATATCTCGAAAAGATGCTCCCTTACGTCTTTGTTGGTAAAGATTTTTCAGCCTTTCCACACATTAGACTGAATGAAGTTTCGGTAGCAGAATTGCAAAAACATCCCTATCTATCCGATTGGCGTATCGCCCGACGAATAATCAGTTACCGCACAAAAACCGGGCGATTTGATTCATGGCAGAATTTATATCAGGTCCATGATCTGGATTCCGCCATAGTACAGCAAGTAGCTCCTTACATAATAATCCAATAGATTGGACTGTTAGGAATAATTCTCGTTGACAATCAATGGAATAAAGTAGATTTTATGCTAAAAATTTTTTTCTCGTAAAATATGTTTGCATGATTTTCATTTTTGAAAAAAAATCGCCAATTTCGTAACAAGATTTTAATCTTAACGTAACGTTAGGAAAGGCGTTGAACAGCCAACCTTTTCCAATCAAGGTTAAAATTCTACACGCGCTAACTGACCTCTATTTATCTCACCCATTAATTCGGATTTCTCATGAAAGCAAGTATCTACTATGGCTTCTTTTTAGTAGCCCTTTTCTGCACCCTCATCTTCCCCTCCGCACAGGGACAAAACTTGCCAACGCCAGCCTATAAAGAAGCGGCGTTGAGAATGACCAATGCCCCCCAGTTCCAACCTTTTCAACTGACCACACAGGGAACAAACCTTTCAGCATATTTGACCAAATACACCCTGTTACAATTAAATCCAACGGAATTAGAACGACTCAACACCGAGCGACCCAGAGAATTAATCATGAGCATCCCACGCGGTAATGGTCAGTCATGGGTATTGAATTTAGTAACATCTTCCCCCATCGCAGAAGGCAAAGGAGCCTGGACGCAAGCCGGTAATAAAGCACCCATCGAACGGGCAAATGTATCTACCGGTCTCCATTATCATGGCATTGTGAAGGGCGATATTAAATCTACGGTAGCTGTGAGTATTTCCACCGACCGAATTATGGGTATGATCCTCGATAAAACGGGTAACTATGATTTAGGTATCACGCAAGGGCAATCCGGCAATGGTGTCCCCAAAGAGTACGTATTGTATAATTCATTTGACCACAAAGATAAATTACCGTTCAAATGTTCCATGCCCGATGCCCCTTTGAAAAAAACAGCGCAACCGGAGCAGTTAGAACCCATGCTGCAAGCGACCTGCAAGAATGTCGTCATTTATTTTGAGTGCGATTATGCTATGTATCAGGCTAATAACAGTAATGTAGCACAAACGTATGCTTTTATGGCAGGAGCTTTTAACGCCATGAATGCTATTTTTATCAACGAAAATATGCATATTTTGCTGGGGGACGTAAAAATCTGGACGAGAACTGATCCGTATGTAAACATGACCTCTTTTACGGCTATGATGAACGAGTTAGCCGTTAATCAAATACCTAATAATCCATTCACCTGGGATTTTTGCCATCTAACGCTTAGACGATATGGTGGCGGGCAAGCAAATTGGTTTGACCTGTATTGCGCACCCAGAACCCAACGTACTTGTGTCAGCAGTATTGACAATTATTATGTTCCGTTACCCAACTATTGTTGGACGGTTAATATCATGGCACATGAATTAGGACACTTATTCGGTAGTCGCCATACCCACTGGTGCGGTTGGGTCGGAGGTCAAATTGACGGATGCGGATACCCTGAAGGCAACTGTAATCGCATCGGTTATGCCAACCCGGGAACGATCATGAGTTATTGCCATATCTATACCAGTGTTGACTTAAATTTAGGCTATGGCCCACAGCCCGGTAATTTTATTCGGCAGTGCATCAACCGCGCCACTTGCTTAACCACCACAACCGTAACGGCACAAATCACCTTCCCAACCCAAAATCCTTATATGTTAACCTGCGGTAACGGTGTTCAACTTCAAGCCCAAACCGGCAACGGCTATATTTACCAGTGGCAACGAAATAATATTGATATTCCGGGTGCAACCCAGCCTACTTATATCACTACACAAACAGGGGCTTATACCATACGGGTTCGTAAGCCGGGTTGTGCTACTGTAACATCGGCGGCTACGATTATATTGAGTACCCCACCGACCCCGCCCACGCTTACCGGACTCAACCCTCCCTATACCAACCAGTCTCCGCCGGTAACGATGACGGCAACCCCTCCGGGTGGGACGTTCAGTGGTCCGGGTGTAACGGGTAATATTTTTAATCCTGCCGTAGCAGGTCCCGGTGTCCATAACGTTACGTATAGCGGTGTCTATAATGGTTGTGCATACAGCATAACCGTTCCGGTGCAAGTATTGGCTTGTCCGGCAGGGATTAATATTTCGCCTAATTTAGACTATAACATTTGTCCGGGAAATCCTTTTACTTTATCGGTTATCAGTAACCCTCGCTATTCTTATCAATGGACGCGGAACAATATTCCCATCAACGGTGCAACTCAAAATACCTATCAACCAACATTAGGAGGCGATTATCGCGTTATCATCTCGATGATGGACTGTACGCCTTATACTACCCCCCCGGTACGTGCTACGTTACTTAATCCAACTCCGCCCGCTATTAACGGCTTAAATCCACCCTATACCAATACGATGCCACCCGTTACGATGACGGGCGTTCCTTCCGGTGGAACGTTTAGTGGTCCCGGCGTAATCGGTAATACCTTTTATCCCGGCTTGGTAAGTCCCGGTATTCATAATATTACTTATTACGGGACGGAAAATGGATGCGGATACAGTATAACGGTTCAAGTAGAAGTCATTGGTTGTCCGAACAATACGATCATTTCTCCCAATTCACCGATTAATATTTGTAGGGGAGATTCCATTCGCTTGTCTGTTCCCAACGTAATCCAAGGAACAAACTATCAATGGCTATTGAATGGTCAAACCATTCCTAATGCTACCAGTAATTCGTATTATGCCTCCCTTGCCGGTCAATATCAGGTAAAAATAACTGTTCCGACGTGTAATACTTATGTTACTCCCGTCGTCTTATTATTTAATTATTTACCTGTTAATGCACAAATCACGGGTTTACAGCCCCGATATAATATAACCACTCCGCCCGTAACCATGACTGGTAACCCCTCCGGTGGGACGTTTAGCGGTCCGGGCGTTACAGGTAATACCTTTAATCCGGCTAATGCGGGTCTCGGCATTCATACTATTACGTACAGTGGTATCCAAAACGGATGCCGATACAGTGTGAGCGTTACGGTAGAAGTGGTAACCTGCCCTACCAACCTTGACATTACCCCTAATTCCGTCCCAGACCTCTGTTATGGGGATTCGGTCTTGCTTTCCGTTCCGTATGATCCTTCCTTTGTTTACTCTTGGTTAAGAGACGGTACGGGTATCCCGTCTACCAATCAGAACAGTTATTACGTAAAGCAATCGGGTGAGTACCGCGTAAAAATATTGATGTTGCCGAATTGTGGCATTTACATAACCCCGCCCGTCCGCGTGAATGTATCTCCACAGATTATGGTACAAATCATGGGGATCAGAAACCTATACCTCTTATCCAACCCAACAGCCCCATTAATGGGTGATCCTCCCGGCGGAACGTTTAGCGGTCCCGGCATTGTAGGCAATACTTTTACGGCAAGTTTAGCAGGCTTAGGTAACCACGTCATCCGCTATGCGGGTCTATCCAGTACCTGTCCCTACTCATTGGATTATCCGCTGACAGTCGTTCCGGGCAGAATGGAAAACAGTATCATGGTTCAAAGTGAAGCGTGGAGCGTTTATCCCAATCCGGTAAGCAACTTATTGAAAATTCAGAGTAATGACCTAACGGGTAATGCTACCTTAGAATTGTATGATTCCAAAGGTCTGCAAGTTTATCGCCAAAGCCACGTCATCAGTACCCATCGTTCTGAAATTGACCTTGACGTATCAACCTACGCTGGCGGTATCTATTTATTGAAAATACATCAAAATAATTCGGTCTTCACAACCAAGATTCAGGTAGAAAACCGTTAATATTACATAATATCGCACCAACACCCTCCGCTCGAGTCAATCGGTGGAGGGTGTTGAGCTTCATAAACGAAGCAGAAACTTCCCTTTTGAAAAAATAGACACAATCAGCTATTGGCAATCCCCGAAAAAGGCGTAATTTTGGCGCAAAACCAACTTACTTTTATTTCAGTAACGTATGTCTGAAATCGCAGAAAGAGTGAAATCCATCATCGTCGAAAAATTAGGCGTTGATGCCAAGCAAGTCAACCCGGAAGCCAGCTTTACCAACGATTTGGGAGCGGATTCGTTAGATACCGTCGAGTTGATTATGGAATTTGAAAAAGAATTCAAGCTCCAAATCCCCGACGAAGACGCGGAAAAAATTACAACCGTCGGCGACGCAATTAACTATTTGACCGATAAAGCCGGTAACTAACCAAACACATCATTCTCCCATGAACCCACGCAGAGTGGTGGTTACGGGAATGGGAACACTCACGCCCATCGGTTTGAGTGTTCCCGCATATTGGGACGGTTTACGTAACGGCGTGAACGGTGTCAGCCCCATCACCCGATTTGATGCCACCAAATTTAAGACCCGTTTCGCTTGCGAACTCAAAGGGTATGACGTAGGGCAATACATTCCCGTCAAGGAAGCCCGACGGATGGACCCATTTACCCATTATGCCCTCATCGCCGCCGATGAAGCCATTGCCCATGCCGGACTGAATATTTCCGCCTTAGATTCAGAAAGAATCGGGGTCGTATCCGGTTCGGGAATCGGTGGACTCCTTACCTTTCAGGAAGAGGTCGGTGCGTTCTACAAAGGCGACGGTACACCCCGTTTCAGTCCTTTTTTCATTCCCAAAATGATTGTGGACATCGCGGCGGGCTACATCTCCATGAAACACGGTCTGCACGGACCGAACTACGCCAGCCTCTCTGCCTGTGCAACTTCAGCCCACTGTATCGCGGATGGTTTTATGCTCATCAAGCAGGATTTAGCGGATGTAATGGTCGTAGGAGGTTCGGAAGCAGCAATCACTGAATCAGGCGTAGGTGGGTTCAATGCTTGCAAAGCCCTATCCGAAAACAACGAAGAAATGACGACCGCCAGCCGTCCGTTTGATCTTAACCGTGATGGTTTTGTGTTGGGCGAAGGATCTGGGATGGTAATCTTAGAGGAACTCGAACACGCTAAACGCAGAGGTGCTACTATTTATGCAGAACTCAAAGGCATCGGTTTAACGGCGGATGCACACCATATCACTGCTCCCCACCCCGAAGGTACATATATCACCAACGTGATGCGCAATGCCCTCAAGATGGCAGGACTTCAACCTGAAGACATTGATTACGTGAATACACACGGTACTTCCACGCCCTTAGGGGATGTGGCGGAAACCAAAGCGATCAAAAACGTCTTCGGCGACCATGCGTATAAGCTCAACGTCAGCTCCACGAAATCCATGACGGGGCATTTATTGGGCGCAGCGGGCGTTATTGAAGCGATAGCGGTCATCTTTGCGATAGTAAATGATGTCATCCCTCCGACCATTAACTTTCAAACGCCTGACCCCGAATGCGACCTTAATTTTACGTTCAATAAAGCACAGGAACGCATCACCCGCGCCGCGATCAGTAACGTTTTCGGCTTCGGCGGACACAACACTTGCTTGCTATTTACTAAATTCGATGAAAAGTAAGGTTATATGCGTCGTCTTTGGGCGCTGATACAATACTATTGGGGTCAAGACCGGCAGTTTGCCCGCATGATCTACAACCTGACGGGGATTATTCCGGCGGAATTAGAACTATATAGGTTGGCGTTTCGGCATAGCTCTATGGCACAGTCGGAAGATAATGTTTCCGTTGATTGTAACGAACGATTAGAATATTTAGGTGATTCCATCTTGGGTTCTGTGATAGCGGAATACCTGTACAAGCGTTATCCGACCCGTTCCGAAGGCTATTTAACCGAGATGCGTTCCAAAATTGTAGGACGAAACTCGCTGAATGCCATTGGTACGAAGATGGGTTTGGAAGAAATGCTGGAATACAATACCAAGTGGGGACACTTACACCGCTCCTATGCGGGGAATGCGCTGGAGGCTTTGGTCGGTGCAATCTATTTGGATCAGGGCTATCGGCGTACCCAAAAATTTATTTATAAACGTATCTTAGCTACCCATTTCAACCTCCGCGACCTTGAAGATCAAAATCTGAACTTCAAAAGTCAATTATTGGAGTACCTCCAAAAACATAAATACCCCTTACCCGTTTTTGAAGTTAAAGAAGAAGAACAGCGCGGACCGCACCGACACTTTGTTGTAGAATGTCAAGTGATGGGCATCGTATTAGGTTCGGGGGCAGACATAAAAAAGAAAAATGCGGAGCAAAAAGCGGCGGAAGAAGCCCTCAATAGCCTACACCTTTTACCTCCAATGCGTATTGCACCTGTTTCAGAAGAAGTAACTACCTTTGATGTCTATGAAGAAACAATTATCGCTAATAACCCTGATGCTATGGATTGAATAGCAGGCTTTTGA
>Ga0209573_1000450_pt1 | contig 89232 bp, 62 predicted proteins | sample TNRBio252014_DNA_FD_185870 | JGI IMG/M metagenome (GOLD analysis project Ga0209573, IMG submission 185870) | Wastewater treatment Type I Accumulibacter community from EBPR Bioreactor in Madison, WI, USA - TNR Reactor_6/25/2014_ DNA (SPAdes)... | ecosystem: Engineered > Bioreactor > EBPR >... | reverse complement strand
ACACAACCCCCGGAAATAAAAGGCAGCAGCCTTTTAAATAGCAGACACGAGGCCCGAAGCTTCCTGCCAGCAAATTTTCTCCGTCACCATTCCTAAAATAAATATTTTTACGCCTCGCACGCTATTCCATTTCCAAAACGAAAAAGCCTGACTACCGTGAAAAAACTCACCTGGATCCACCTGCTCGGGGCGCTCATTGCCATCAAACTCCTCTTCCATTTGTACGTGAACGGCTTGTGGTCGTTCCACCGCGACGAACTGCTGTACCTCGCGCTGGGCAGGCACCTCGACTGGGGTTTTGCATCCGTGCCGCCGGCCATTGGTTTTTGGGGGTGGTTTGGGGATGCGGTGCTCGGAGGCAGCGTGGGCGGCGTTCGACTCATTGCCACCCTTTTCGGAACGGGCACGGTGGTGATCACGGCGCTGATGGCGCGGGAAATGCTCCCGCCGACGGCTTCGGGAAAATTTGCGGTGGCGCTGGTGGGGATTGCGGGATTGACGACGGGCGCTTTTCTGCGACCTTCCATGCTGTTCATGCCCGTGGTGTTTGACGTATTTTACTGGGCATTGCTTTGTCTGCTTTTTTTAAAATACCTGAATACGGAAAAATCGTCGTGGCTGCTGTGGTTTGGAGTGGCGGCGGGCTTCGGATTGCTGAACAAATACACGGTGCTGATTTTGCTGTTTGCCATGCTGCCCGGGTTGCTGTTTACCAAACGGCGCAAGGTTTTCACCAACAAACAATTATACCTCGCTGCGGGGCTTGCTTTGCTGATCGTTTCGCCCAATATTGCCTGGCAGGCGGCGCATAAATTCCCGGTTTTCCGGCATGTAGGCGAGCTGGCAGCTTCGCAGTTTGCACATGTCTCAGCAGGCAGCTTTTTCAGCGACCAGTTGCGGTTTCACTTAGCGGCTGCGCTCGTTTGGCTGGCGGGGCTGTATTTTTTGCTTTTCGCAAAACAAGCCCGAAACTGGCGGATCTTCGGCTGGATGTACCTGACCGTGCTGGCCGTGCTGTTGTTTTTCAGCGCCAAAAGCTACTATTCGCTGGGCGCTTACCCGGTGCTGGTGGCCGCGGGTGCAGCGTGGTTGGAGCAACTGACCCGCGACCGGCTGCAAGGACTGCGTGTGGTGTTGCCGGTGCTGATGGTGGCCTTGGGCGCGCTCACCATGCCGGCGGCTATGCCTTTTTTGAAACCGGAAGCCGAAGCCCGGTTTATGGAAAAACTGACGACAAAATTACCCGGCATGAAAGGCGTTTTGCGCTGGGAAGACGGCAACTATTATGCGTTGCCACAGGATTTTGCAGACATGATGGGCTGGGAAGAAATCGCAGCGGCAGTAGGTCAAACCTGGCAAAATATTCCCGATAAATCCACTGCTGCGATTTATGCAGAGCACTACGGGCAGGCCGGCGCCATTGTGCATTTTGGCAAGCAATACGGCGTGCCGGAAGTACTGAGTTTCAGCGACAACTACCGCTATTGGCTCCCCGATTCCCTGCCCGCTAATTTCCAAACCCTGATTTATGTCAACGACGAACTCGGCGACGATATGCCCGGCTTTTTTGAAAAAATAGAAAAAGTTTGGGAATTGGACCTGCCTTTGTCGCGGCAGCACGGCGATCAGGTGTATTTGTGCCACTCCCCTACCCCGGCGTTTTTTGAGCGGATGAATGTGGCGATTGAACGGGCGGGGAGGGATGAGGAGATTGAGAGATGATCAGGGTCTGCCAGCTAAAGCTGGCGACCACGTGCGCATCCGCACACTTAGTTGTCCGAAAACGAACAGGTTTTTAATTATGCGATTGGTTTAATGATTTGATATTCATACTCTTAAGTCAATGGCACAGCAATTGCCCTACCTTTCGGGTCAGATCATTCTATCAATCAAACCACCTGTTGTATGAACCGGCTGAGTCTCAAAACCGCTGTAAAAAGCATCGCAAAATACCCTGGCGTTTCCCTCATCAACTGGGCCGGCCTTGCGCTGGGGTTGGCTGTATGTGGGTTTATCGCGTTGTTTGTGCAGCACGAATACCGTTTCGACCGGTTTCACCCGAACGCGGATCGGATCTTCCGGCTGAATACAACGTTTAAATACCCCAATTCGCCGGAACGACCAACGGCGATGGCTTCCGTGATGATGGGGCCGTTTTTGCAGCGCGAAAGCGGGGCGGTGGAGGATTATCTGCGCATCGTTTCGGGCAGCGAAGATTTTCTCGTACGCGCCAACAACAAGCAAACAGCGATCAAAAAAAGCCTGTTGGCCGACCCCGGTTTCTTCTCGTTTTTCAACTTCCCCCTGCGTTATGGCAATCCGGAGGCCGCTTTGAAAGAACCCGGCGGCATCGTGATCAGTCGGGCGGTCAGCGAACAATTGTTTGGGCAAGAGCATCCCATCGGCAAAATCATTGACTTCAGTTATACCATCGTCCCGGGGCGCGACACGACGGAGCGCTACCCTGTAACCGGCGTTTTTGAAACGCTTCCGCTGCATTCCCATTTGCAGTTTGACGCGGTTTTCCCGTTGGATGAAAAAGCGTACCAATGGGATGTCAACAACCGCTGGCACAGCATCGTTACCAATACTTACCTGCGCCTGCGCCCCGGCCAAACGGCGGACAATGCAGCGGCTTTTGAAAAACTGTTGCCCAAAGAAATGCCGAATTCCCAAATGATCGGCCTCAACTTACAGCCCATCGCCGACGTGCATTTGGGCTCGATGAAATTGGAATACGACCTCAATAATTTCCAGCGTTCGGATCGGAAATACGTGTACGTACTCAGCCTCGTGGCCCTGTTCATCCTGTTGATCGGCAGCATCAATTTCACCAACCTGTATTCGGTGTTGGCCAACCGGCGCATGAAAGAAGTGGCGGTGCGCAAATCCATCGGCGCTTCGCGGGGCGATGTCATCCGGCAGTTTTTAAACGAGTCATTCTTGCTGGCCTCGCTGGCGGGTGTAGCAGCCATCGGTGCGATCGGGCTCCTGAAAACCCCGTTCCAGGAATTGATGGGACGTGCGCTGGATATGGAAACGAGTCCGATTTTTATAGCGGGAATGTTGGGACTGTCCGCATTGGCTGGCCTGGCCGGCGGATTAATCCCGGCGTTGCGGTTATCCAATTTTTCGGCAGCCCGCGCTTTTCAGCAAAATGCAACGGCCAGTTCCACCAAACAACCTTTCATCAGCAGCTTAGTCGTCCTGCAATTTTCTTTGTCCATCGTGCTCATCATTGGCATGGTGGTCTGTTACGAGCAGCTTGGGTTTATGCGCAGTAAAGACCTGGGTTACCAGACTTCCCAGATTGTAAAAATGGACCTTGGCCCGGGCAATCTGCTCAAATATCCAACCCTAAAGGACGACCTGGTGAAAATTCCGGGCGTTGAGGCCGTGAGCGGGAGCAGCGATGAGTTGGGAGACATCCAAAGCATGATGGGGCTGTTGGTTAAGAACGCCGAAACCCACGCCTGGGAAAACTTCCCGATGAACATCATTTTTGCCGATCGCAATTTTTTTGAGCTGCACGAAATGGCCTTTGTCTACGGCGGAGCGCCTTCTTTGGAGGGGAGTGAAACGGGGCGCGAATACGTGGTGAATGAGGCTTTTCTCAAAAAAATGGGTTGGAAAGACAACCCTGTCGGGCAGGGAATTATGCGGGCCGGTTTGCCGGAAAGCGAAGTTGGCAAGGTTGTGGGCGTGGTCAAAGATTTTCACCAAAGCTCGTTGCGAACTGTCATTGAGCCGATCTGCATCCAGGCTTCGCAGGTCAACCAAATCCTCGAAGTAAAATTAGCCGTAGCAAATTTGTCTGAAATCCTTCCAAAACTCGGCACTGTATGGTCGCAGCACGTCGTTGACCGGCCTTTTGACTACGAATTTTTAGACGACCATTTTGCAGCGCTGTATGCTGCGGAGGAGCAACTCGGACGCAGTTTGCTGGTGGCCACCCTGCTGGCGATTGCAATTGCCTGTCTGGGCTTGCTGGGCTTGTCGGCTTTCATCATCCAGCAGCGCACCAAAGAGGTGGGCATCCGGAAAGTGCTGGGCGCTACGGTGGCGGGCATTACGGGGTTGTTGGCCAAAGATTTTCTGAAGCTCGTTGGCCTTGCGATTCTGTTCGCCAGTCCGGTCGCTTATTGGCTGATGAATCAATGGCTGGCAGATTTTGCCTACCGCATTGAAATGCAGTGGTGGATGTTTGCTGTAGCAGGCGCCGGGGCGATGGCCATTGCCTTTGTGACGGTCAGTTTTTTGAGTGTGAAAGCGGCGCTGGCGAATCCGGTGGAGAGTTTGCGCAGCGAGTAGGGGCGCCCCTTGCGGTCGCCCGGAGGCAAGAGGCTGGAGCCTCTTAAATAGCAGACACGAGGCCGGAGCCACGCGCCAGCATGGGTTTTCCACCTGCTGCTCGGGAAGGATCTGCTGGACTTGCATATCGTGCAAACGGATGTTTCGGTGGTGGGGGTTGAGGCGGTAAGGGCATAGCGCTTCATACTACCTGAACAACCGCGTCTGTCACCCCCATAAACTCCTCCCCGCATTCATCGGTAAAAGTGGCTACCCGAACTTCCGTGCCGGGTTCAAAAAATTCATATTCGTCATCTTCCGACAAGTCATTGTCTGCAAGGATGAATACGGGTAGGTTACCGCGCTTTGGTATGGCCTCAATGGGCGCCCAGGCTCCAAACCATGCTCCTTCTGAAAGGATCCGGACAAATATTTTAGTTGTGGGTTTCATTGGTTGTTGAAATTTAAAATTAGCTGGCGCAATCTGCCAGATCACGCAATTTACGAAATCTACGATGATGCAACTGCCACAATATGCTTCGGGTCAGAGACCCTCGCAAGCGATGCCGTGTGGCGAATGGGAACACATTGCACCAGCGGAGGGTTGAGGTGTTTGCGGTGCATAGGTGTTGGTTTTAAAGGTGACACTCCAGGACAAATATATAACTTAACGATGTACATCAGAAACTGAAAACAGAACGGCAAAGCGCTTGTGCGAATGGGAAAAACGGACTATCTTTGGCTAAAATCCACCTTTCATGGAAGTCATCAGCAAAGTGCCGGTCACATTGGACGAACGCTTAGAATACGGCGAAGAGCTTAGAATACGCGCTTCCTGGGAAGAGTTCTTAGACTTACTTGACGAATGCGAGTACCGCATCGAATACGACGAGGGTGAAATCATTTCATATATGGGATATGCAACGGAAGAACACGAAACCTTAGTCGGCGAAATGATTAGGCTGCTCGGAAATCTTTTATCTGATATGGCTTACCGCGTCAACGGCAGCAACCTTGCCCTGCACATACCAGGCTTCGTCAACAGACATTACAATGCCGATTGTGTCGTCATTAAAGGCGGTTCCGAAAAAATCACCCTCCGGGGCGATATGACTGCCGTCGCCAACCCCATCCTGATCGTAGAAGTACTTTCCCCCTCCAACCGCGATTTCGATCTGAACCGAAAATTCAAAAACTATAAGAAAATACCTGCGCTGCAACAAGTCCTCTTTATTGACAGCGCCGAAAGAAAAGTCATCAGCCACTCCCGGCACGATGATTGGACGCCGAAAATTTTTGATCGGGAAGGAGACACCGTTTCTGTCTTAGATGCCGGCACGATTGCTTTGGAGGAGATTTACAGGAAGGTGGTGATTGGGTAGAACGTTTTTTAAAAAAGGTTGTTTATAACGCTAAACACTGTTCAGGTATGGCTGTACTTTCGCTCCAGGCAAATATGACCACCGAGCAAATATATGCATTGCTGGCACAACTTTCTTCTACTGAAAAGCTCGAGATCGCTAAGGCGCTTAGAGCAGAAGCTACTTCAGACCGGTGGCGGATACTTGCTCAAACCCTGCCGGACGTACCGGAAATTGACCTGGAAGAGATTGTGCAGGAAGTAAAATTAGCGCGCCAGGCACGTCGTGAGCAAAAGCAGTAAAAGCATCGCTATTTTCCGTATTTTTGTTCTCAAAGAGATCGTTCCATGGCACTCCAGGACAAATATATTAACCCATTTACTGATTTTGGATTTAAAAAGTTGTTCGGATCAGAGCCGAATAAGGATCTACTTATTGATGATGAAAAAACAAAATATGAGGAGAGCTTAAAGTATTATCGGGATTTGAAAAATGTGGTAGATACTTCGTTTGATGAGGGTAAAATTGAAGGCAAGATAGAAGGCAAAATAGAAGGTAAAATAGAAATTGCCCGCCAAATGAAATCAGAAGGGGAGCCTGTTGAAAAAATTGTTCGGTTTACTGGTCTTACAGTGGAGGAAATAGAAAAATTGTAGTCAGACATGCTCCTTTCTGCTACAGTATTATAGCAAGCTAATCTTTCATACCATATGCACACCTACACATTCCTAACAGATTTTCGGGGAGGCACCTACATCTCCCAGAAAGCGGCAGAAGACCTTCGTACTGCCTGCGTTTTGTGGATGGAGGAAATGGCATCCGGCGGGTATGTCCCTCAATTGGACGCCCGGGCATTTACCAAAGCCTTTTTTGCAGATATTGATGAACTGCCGCCGGTTCCGTTAGACGATCTTCGGAACGTTTGGGTTTTCCACCTGCTGCTTGGGAAGGACCTGCTGGACTTACATATTGTGCAGACGGAGGTTTCGGTGGTGGGAGTTGAGGCGGTGAGGGCGTAGTGCTGGCGCTTCATACTACCTGAACAACCTCATCTGTTACCCCCATAAACTCCTCCCCGCATTCATCGGTGAACGTGGCTACCCGAACTTCCGTGCCGGGTTCAAAAAATTCATATTCGTCATCTTCCGACAAGTCATTGTCTGCAAGGATGAATACGGGGAGGTTACCGCGCTTTGGGATGGCCTCAATGGGCGCCCAGGCACCAAACCATGCGCCTTCTGAAAGGATTCGGACAAATATTTTGGTTGTGGGTTTCATTGTGGGTTGAAATTTGTTGCTTTATTTTAGTTGTGATCATTTTTGCCACTCTGTGACTCGCACGTGATGTTGTATGGCGAATGGCGAACACCTTGCAGCAGCGGTTGTTGGCTCGCAAGCGTCTACGACGCGATGTGTTGCGTTTTGCAAGTCTCTGACTTGCGTCATTTTTTCCTTTTATTTTTTTATTCGCAAGTCAGAGACTTGCCGACGGTACGTTTCGGGTCACAGACCCTGACGAGCAACTTCCGTGTTGTATTTAGGTGTTTATTAACGAACATATTACGCGAGCGGGTGAATCACATCCCGATCACTCGACTTCGGCGGCAAAAACTGCCAGGGCGTCACCTGATTTGCCCAGTCGAAATCCGTATTTTCTTTGTGGCGTTTCCGGTATTCCACCGGCGTACAGGTGCGGTATTTTTTGAACAGGCGGTTGAAATTGGCCACGTTGTTGAAGCCGGAGCGGTAGCAAATCTGGCTTTGTCGGTGTTTATAGCTGACTATTCCACAAATAGACACAATTGGGATGCGGAAAACGGCCTTTGAAAATCAAAATTTCGCGCTCTTCCACTTTGGATTCATCATTAAGAGCCAAGCCTTTAACCGTCGCTTTTCCAATATCGGTTTTAGGTAAAATCAGAGAACCGGAAAGTTCAAAATGGTCGAGCCAGCGGTCAGTACGGGGGCGGTAAAAACGGACGACCTCCAGGCTTGGCGGCAAAATAGTAGAGAGGTCTGCGCCTTTCGTACGATTGCACAAGACACAGGCACAAGCAAGATTACTAGGGGCGTTTTGACCCTCGTGTTTTTGACTGATGATGTGTTCGATCTGGTGTGGCAGATAAGCATCGGATTCGTGCAAAAGGCAATATTCGCACAGGTAGAATGCACGCTGAAAAACAAAGCGCCGGGTAGCGGCTGATACAGGCATGGCTCAATGCAGGTTTTTTCGTGCCTTGGCTTTAGCAAGCCGCATAATGTGCTCCAAGACCATGTAAGCATCCAGCTCGTCTTTTTCTTCTACAGTTAACCCGTCCCTTTTTTCCTTGAAAATCAATAACTCTACCCGATCGCTGGTGTCCTTGGAAGGCTGGAAAGCAATTAAATCATCTGGAACTTTGGAAGCAAAGAACTCTGCCAATTCATCAAATGCACGGATAGAAGCAGCCATAAACTATATAATTTAATACAAAAATAAGGAATTTGAGAGACTTTAGCAAGGCTAAGGGGTAGAGAATCGCGATTCGCGACCCGGTTTTTTGAGCTATCACCTGCTCCGTGCCTCCGCAGATGACACCTAAAAAACCTCTACAAATGCACCAACCTTGTCGAATACTTCGCCGGATGAATCACATCCCGATCACTCGACTTCGGTGGCAAAAACTGCCACGGCGTCACCTGGTTCGCCCAGTCGAAATCCGTGTTTTCTTTATGCCGTTTCCGGTATTCCACCGGCGTGCAGGTGCGGTATTTTTTGAACAGGCGGTTGAAATTGGCCACATTGTTGAAGCCGGAGCGATAGCAAATCTGGTTGATGGTTTCGTCGGTGCTGAGCAGGAGTTTGCAGGCGTGACCGAGGCGGACATCCACCAGAAACTGCGTGAAACTCTTAAAAGTGTATTTTTGAAAAAAGTGGCTGAACGCCGAGGTGCTCATGTTCACCAAAGCAGCCACATCGCCGATTTTGATGTTTTGATCGGTGAAGTTTTTCAGGATATAGCTGTAAACGAGCTGGATGCGGCTGCTCTCCGATTTGAGCGCCTGTGGGGTGAACCCCTCGCTCACCAAATGCGTGGCTTCTGTGGAGCGCGAAAGCAGGTCTAAAAGCTCCAGGAAACAGATGATGCTCGCAAACCCCTTGTCTTCCGTCAGCGAGACCATAGATTTCATGGCTTCCTCAAAGGTTTTCCCCTGGAATTTAATGCCCCGGGCCGATTCCTGCAGCAGTTTCCGGATTTTGTAAAAGCGCTCCTTTTGAAAGAGGTGTCCGGTGAACAAGTCCATGCCAAACTGGATGGTGATCACCCGGTAAGGCTGCCCGGAATCCTGCAGCGCCTGGTCGCCGTCCCATTTGTGGTAGAGGTAAGGGCCGAGCAAAACGAGGTCGTAGTCCTGATACCGCTCGATGGAGTCGCCCACGATGCGCGTGCCCGACATGCCCGCCACGAGGTTCAGTTCAAACTCCGGATGGTTGTGGATGGGGTAGTCGAACCCGTTTTTAAACGAGTCTAAGACCACAAAAACGTCCGGTTCTTTCAATGGTGTGATTTCCCGATAGATGTTCATTCCTGATATTTAATTTCCCGAAAGCGCGCATTAACAAAAAGCCATTTCACGAAAGTACCATTTATTGGCATAAAAGTATCAATTATGCTTTCGATAATAGCCGATCTTTGTAAATAATTCCAACGCAGCGATCGGACGATAACGACAAACACTCATTCGACAAAATTCAAATTGGGTTTTATGGGGCAATTCAACACCTGGGGTCATCCTTCGGGCAGGCATTTCCTGCGCGTTATTTTCCTTCCTTTGTTTGCGCTGCTGCTGCTCGCTTTTGGGCAAACAGCAGTGGCTCAGCAAATTGCGATCTCCGGAGTCGTGCTTTCTTCGGAAGACGGCCTGCCGCTGATCGGGGTAAGTGTGGTGGAAAAAGGAACCAGCAACGGCGCCATCACCGATCTGGACGGCAAATACGAGTTGTCCGCAGCGCCGACGGCCACGCTCATTTTCAGTTATATTGGTTATGAAACCGACGAGGTTTCGCTACAAGGGCGCACCAGCGTCAACCTGACCATGCGTTCTGCTGCAACCCTGCTGCAATCCGTTGTGGTGACGGGCTACCGCAAAGAAATCCAGACCGACGTCGCTTCTGCCATCGCTTCCGTCAAGGGATCAGATGTGGAAAAATTGGTGGTCTTAGGCTTGGATCAGGCGCTTCAGGGACAGGCGCCCGGTTTGCAGGTGACCCAAACCACCGGCGCGCCCGGCGACGACATTGCGGTGCGCATCCGGGGCGCGGGCACGCTGGGCAACAACAACCCGCTGTTCATCATTGACGGCGTGCCCACCACGGGGAACATCAACATGTTTTCCACCAACGACATCGAATCCATCGAAGTGCTGAAAGACGGCGCGGCGGCGGCCATCTACGGCGCGCGGGCAGCCAATGGCGTCATTGTCATCACCACCAAAAAAGGGAAAGCGGGGGCGCCAAAATTCAGTTTCAACAGTTCGCTTGGCTTTTCCAATGTGTACCGGTTGCCCGAACTGCTCAACTCCTCGGAATACCTGACCATCCGCAACGAAGCCATCAACAACGCCAATACCCTGCGCGACCTGCCCCGACAGCTCGACACGTTCGACATCGGGATGCTGGATACCCTGCCCAATGTCAATTGGTTAGACGAAATGTTCAACCAGGCGCCGATTCAGCGGTACAGCCTGAGCGCAACCGGCGGCAGCCAAAGCAGCAATTATTACATACAAGGTGAATACCTCAACCAGCAAGGCACGTTCCGGGGACAGGGGTTTGAAAAATACAGCCTGCGTTTCAACGGCGAGGCTGGCAGCAAACGCTTCAAAATCGGCAGCAACCTTTCATTTGCCTATACCGACCGGAAGGTCATCAACAGCTCCGGCGACGGCTTTGGCCCGGGCAACGAGCCCAGCGGCATCCGATATGCCCTGATTGCTGCGCCGGTGTTTGACATCCGAAACCCCGACGGCTCCTACATCAATACCTCCACCGGACTGGGCGACCCGCTGCTTTACGGCGACGGCAATGCCAACCCGCTGGCGTTTGTGGACGCAACCGACTGGACGATCAAGCGGTATCGGGTTTTTGGGAATGTCTTTGCAGAACTCACGCTTTTCGAAGGATTAAAATTGCGCACCAATGTGGGTGGCGACTTCTTATTTGAAAACGAAAAGCGCTTTAAGGAACGCCTGTCGGCGGCCATTTACTCCCCGACTTCGCTGACGGAAGGGCGGGTTTTTGACCAAAATTTGGTTTGGAACAACGTAGCCGATTTCCAGCGCACTTTTGGCAAACACCGCATTTTTACGCTGCTGGGCATGGAAGCCATTCAAAACCGGACCAATTACCTCGGCGCTTCCGCGAATAATTTTTCGCGTACCGACCCGTTGTTTCGCTACTTAGACAACAGCATTCCGCTTGATATTCAAAACATTGGCGCTTCCGGCATCGAGACAGAATGGGCATTGTTGTCTTTTTTCGCGCAGGCAGGCTATACCTTCGACAACCGCTACGTCATCAACGCTTCGGTGCGCCGCGACGGTTCTTCCCGCTTTGGGCAGAACAACCGTTTTGGGGTGTTCCCGTCGGTGTCGGCAGCCTGGAACGTCTCGAACGAACCGTGGTTTGAGGATGTAAAATTCATCTCCGCCCTGAAACTGCGGGCCAGTTGGGGGCGACTCGGCAACCAGGAAATCGGCGTGTATCCGTTCAGTTCGCTGGTACAAACCGGCACGCGGGTCTACTCGTTTGGTGGCCAGATCGTGACCGGCGCGCAATTGGTGGAAACCGGCAACAGCAACATCAAGTGGGAAACCACCACGCAAACGGATTTTGGTTTGGATCTGAGCGTGTGGAACGACCGGTTGTCTTTCATCATGGATTATTACCGAAAACTGACGGACGGCATCTTAGTGCAGGTGCCGGTGCCACAAGCCGGCGGCGCAACAAACCCGCCTTATGTCAACGCCGGACAAGTTGAAAACACAGGGCTGGAATTGGGCATCATTTTCAAAAACAAAAGCAAAAACTTCAATTACAGCATAGGCGCCAACGTTTCTACCTTACAAAACAAAGTCCTTTCTTTGGCTGACGGGCAACCGATCCTCGGCGGCTTCGGCTTGTCGGACGGCCCGATCACGCGCACCGAGCCAGGGCAACCCATCGGATCGTTTTACCTATGGGAAATGCAGGGCATCTTCCAAACCCAGGAAGAAATTGAAGCCAGCCCGTTTCAAACCGACGACACCCGCCCCGGCGATGTGAAATTTGCCGACCTGAACGGGGACAATAAAATTGACGATAAAGACCGCGCGCATGTTGGCAGCCCATTTCCCGATTTCATTTACGGGTTGAATCTGGGCATCAACTGGAAAAATTTCGACTTCTCGGTACTGGCACAAGGCGTGCAGGGCAACGATGTGTATTTCCTCTACGGCAATTTTGCGTATGAAACGCAGGCCCGTGGATTCAACTCCTACCGGGAAATCCTGAACCGATGGACGCCGGCCAATACCGATACCGACATTCCGAAAGTCAGCATTGACGACCGCAACGGCAACCGCCGCGCTTCCACCCGTTTTCTGGAAGACGGTTCCTACATGCGCATCCGGAACATTACGCTGGGCTACAATTTCAAAAGCCTGATCAAAACCGATGCGATTGGAGGCCTCCGGGTTTACGTCACCGTACAGAACGCATTCACTTTTACGAAGTATCCGGGTTTAGATCCTGAAATACAAGCTAATACGAACGACACGAGGGGCCTCAACATTTCCTCCGATTTGGCAGTGGGGATTGATTGGGGAACAGTGCCGGCATCGCGGACTTTTATGGCGGGTTTAAGTCTTGATTTTTGAAATGAGTCTTTACAACATAGTAATTTTTAACCACATAGTTCACAATAGAGGGTTTCACATAGGGCACATAGGAGCGACACTCTTGACAGGTTACATAAGTTCTATGTGATCTACTGTGAAAACAACTATGTGCCCTATGTGGTAAAAAAAAAGCATCATGAAATTCACCAAATACGCCCTTTTCATCGCCTTGTTTGCCCTTGCCTCCTGCCAGGGAATTTTAGACAAAGAACCACTCGGAATTTTGGACGCCGGTTCTTTTTTCAAGACTTCCGACGATGCCGTGCAGGCGGTCAACGCGGCGTATGGACCATTGATGTTCAGCTCGGGCAACGACAATTTTTATTGGGCTTTCGCCGAATTGCCCTCCGATGAAGCCATTGTGGGCGGCGACGGTTCGCGGCCCGGCCTCACCGAACTCGATTTTTTCAACCATACCGCCCGAACAGATGAACTCAACAAATTTTGGGTGCTGAACTACAAAGGCATTACCCAGTGCAACACGGTCATCGAAAAAGTGCCGGCCATCGAGATGGATGCAGAACTAAAAGCGCGCGTCATCGGCGAAGCGTATTTCCTGCGGGCGTACTACTATTTCCTGCTGACCCAGGTATTTGGCGATGTGCCGTTGCTGATCAAAATCACGCCGCCCGACGAGTTGAAAGTACCCAAAACGCCCCGCGCCGACGTCTACCGGCAAATCATTGCGGACTGCGATTTTGCGGCGGCTTCGCTTCCTGTGCAATACCCCGCAACGAGCGCCGGTCGGGCCACGAAAGGCGCAGCGTTGGCGTTGGCCGCAAAGACTTCCCTCTATGAAAAAAACTGGAACAAAGTGCTGGAATACGTCGCGGCCGTGAAAGGGTTAGGGGTTTACAGCCTGATGGCCGATTACGAAGATAATTTCCGGGAAAACACCCAAAACAACAGCGAATCGGTCTGGGAAATCCAGCACACCAACCTCGAATTGGGAGTAGGCAATTCGCTCAACCAGTGGTGGGCCTCCAAAAAATACGGCGACGGCTACGGCTTTGCAGAAGTGACGCAATCCTTTGTGGATGCCTTCGAGCCGGGCGACCCGCGCCGCAGGTTTACCACCGCGATGAACAACGAACCCTATTTTGAACTGGTGTATAAAAACTCCTTTTCCTCCACCAAGTTCGGCGTTCGCAAGTATTTGCAATCCGACAGCACGGCCACGCAAAAAGCCGACGGCGACATCAATTACACCGCCATCCGCTACGCCGAAGTGCTGCTTTGGGAAGCGGAAGCTTTGGCCGAACTGAATCGCCTGCCGGAAGCGCTGGTGCCGCTGGAGCAGGTGCGTGCCCGTGCCCGCGCACAGGCCGTTGACCCCACAACCGCATTGCCACCTGTTGCAGCCAGCGGACAACAAGCCGTGATAGACGCGGTTCGCCACGAAAGGCGAGTGGAATTAGGTTTTGAAATGCACCGCTTTTTCGACCTCGTGCGCTGGGGCCTTGCGGCATCGCTTTTACCCGATTTCCAGGCGGGCAAACACGAGGTGTTTCCGATTCCACAAACGGAGCTGGATTTGAATCCGATGCTGGTGCAGAATGCGGGATATTAATAATTGATGATAGATGATTGATTAATGATGATTGATGATGTGGAGGCCTACTCATTTCATGTTTGCGGGTTTTGTCCATCACCAATTATCAATAAAAATTTCAACCCCTTCAGGGTTGGGAAATGAAGTGTACTCACGATTGCCTACCCCGAATGCGATTCGGGGCTATTCATATTCAACCCTTATCAGGGTTTTATGATGTTCCGTGCTTCCCCGAAGGGGAAAAACATGAATAGCCGGCGATGCAATCGCCGGAATAGGGAGTTTAGGGTGCATTCCTACCAACCACGAAGTGGTTGAATGTAGAACTTAATGAGCTGTATTCACGAAGAGGTAACACCTTTTGGGAAGGTATCACCTGAAGGCACAGCCCCAACGATCAACAAACAACAAACAACGCGCCTGATAAATGAACATCAAAACACAAATACCCTTCTTTTTCACCCTGCTGTCGTCGCTTTCCCTCGCGGCGCAGGTTTCGCAGATCAGCATTCCCCGTATAGCGGAAATGCCCGATCAGCCGGCGCCGTATAATGTGCGCGACTGGCGGGAAGTGGCGGTGCGCTACGATTCTTTCGTGTACGATCTGGGAAAAACGGGGCAGTACCTGCCGTTCGTTTACCTCATCCCCGGCGGGTTAAACTACCCCGAGCGGCCAACTTTTGGACTGCATACTTACGTGGGTACGAATACGCCGTTGGGCAACGAATCCATCAATGTGCTGCCTTCGCTGGTGGGCGCAACGCTGTGCGGAGCCGACAAAAGCAACCAATACGGCCGGAACTGGGTGCTGATGAGCCAGGATTTTTTCAATAAAAACAACGGCGAACTCATTTACCTCAACAACCGCAACGGCAGCAGCGGCGGCGACTGGTGGTACGACCTGATGCCCAATGTCTATTTTTATCAATTGTATGATCTCTATCCCAATATAGGCGGCGACGCGGTCTTTCAGTTCACTTCCGTAGCTGATCGCTTTTTGGGCGCGGTGCGTGGCATGGGCGGCAACGACGCGCCCTGGCAAAAAGCCTACATGAATTACCGTGCCTGGAATTTCAAGACCATGCAGCCCAACACCACCAGCGTACCGGAACCGGAAGCTGCGGGCGCTTACGCCTGGGTGCTGTACAACGCTTACAAAACAACGGCCAACCCCGAATACCTCCAGGGCGCCGAGTGGAGCATGGAGTTTTTGAGCGAATGGAATTCCAATCCTTCCTACGAATTGCAATTGCCTTACGGCATCTATACCGCAGCGCGCATGAACGCGGAGATCGGCACCGACTACGACCTCGAAAAGATGGTCAACTGGGCGTTTGACCGCGGATTTTTGCGGGGCTGGGGCGCTATTGTCGGAACCTGGGGTGGATTCAACGTGTCGGGTTTGATCGGCGAAGCCAACGACAACGGCAACGATTATGCTTTCCAGATGAACGGCGTGCAACAAGCGGCCATGCTGGCGCCGATGGTGCGCTACGACAAACGTTTCGCCCGCGCCATCGGCAAATGGATCCTCAATTTGGCCAACGCCACCCGACTGTTTTATCCCAACTATTTACCCGGCTCGCTGCAGGACGCTTCGGCCTGGTCGAATACTTACGACCCCGACCGCGTCATCGGCTACGAAGCGCTGCGGGAGCAATGGCAAAATTTGTCACCGTATTCCACCGGAGATGCGGTGCAGGGTGGCTGGGCGGCCACCAACCTGGCGCTCTACGGCACGTCTTCCATCGGCTACCTCGGCGCCATTTTGGAAAAAACCAACGTAGATAAAATCCTTAAAATAGATTTGCTGAAAACCGATTTTTACCAGGATGCGGCCTATCCGACGTACCTGTTGTACAACCCGTTTCCGCAATCCAGAACCGTAGAACTCGCTGTGGGCAATGCGCCGGTGGATGTCTACGACGCCATTTCCGAAACCTTTTTGTTGCAAAACGGAACAGGAACCGTGAACGTCGTTATTCCGGCGAACGCCGCAATTTTGGTGAGCCTGACGCCTGCGGGAGGTACGATTACTTACGACCGGAACAAAATGCTCGTGGATGGCGTGGCGGTAGATTACCGGCAAAGCGCCCAATCCTTTCAATACGAACCGCGAATACAGGCATTGGCCGCAGCCCAACCCGCTGTAGAATTCGGCGATTCCACAACGATTTTTGGAAAAGCATTCGATCAGGATTCAGACAACCTGACCTGGACCTGGAGCGCTACCGGCGGCACGATTTCCGGCAACGGCCCGGAAGTGCAGTGGCTGGCAGGCGCCCTTTTGGGCGAATACGAAATTACGTTGATTGTCGCTGACGAAAGCGGCAACCGGGACACGGCTACTTTGGGGATAAATGCGGTTGCTGAAATCAACCTGGCGCCGTTGGTTCCCGCCATTGAAAAAAGTGCGCCTTATGTCGTACCCGGCAATCAAATCAGCCTTTTCAGCGCGGCCAGCGACCCCAACGGCGACCCGATTACCTTTGCCTGGAGTGGCAACGGCGGCGCCTTTTCCGGCAACGGAAATAGTGTGATCTGGACAGCGCCCGGAACAGCAGGCATCTACCAGCTTCAAGTGACGGTGACCGATGACGAAGGGTTATCTTCCCAGGCTACGACGACCATTTTGGTCAAAAATTTTAATCCAACCCCCGGCAACCTCATTGCGCACTATCCTTTTTCGGGCAACGCCAACGATGTCAGCGGCAACGAATTGCATGGGCAAACGAGCGGCGGGGCACTCATCGGCCCTGATTTTTTGGGCCAACCCGCCAGTGCCTGCCTGTTAGACGGCGTCAACGACAACGTCACCGTACCCGTTGACCCTTTGCTGAACTTTCAGGATGGCATCACGGTCAGTTGCTGGCTAAAGGCGACGGCACTACCCGACCACGAAATTTTCCCCATTTCGCACGGAAGCTGGCAAAACCGCTGGAAAATATCCATCACCCCCGAGCGAAAGATCCGCTGGACGCTGAACAGCCTGACCACCATTGGCGACCTCGACAGCGAACTCAATGTTGCCAAAGACAGTATTTACCACGTTGCCGCTACCTACGACGGCGCCCATCTGGCGCTTTACCTGAACGGTGAACTCCATACCTACCGGACGCTGACGGGCAAAATCCGTACGGCAGCGCTCCCCTTGCTGATCGGGCAAATCCTGCCTGGCAATACGGATTTCAACTTTAGAGGGACTATTGACGAAGTGAAAATCTTCGATTACGCACTGCCTCCGGATGCAATAAACCTCTTGTACGAAAGCACTCCGACGAGCATTGGCGAAGCGCCGGATCGTTCGCCGATGTTGAAAATTTATCCCAATCCGGTTCGGGAAACGCTTTACCTCCAACGCCCGGAAAACACAGACCACCTGGCTTTTATCACCATTTACGACCTGAACGGGCGATTGGTTTTTGAACAACAAGCAGGGATGGATACGACGGTTGAATTGAATACAAGAAATTGGAAATCTGGAATTTACCTCGTTATGTACCAATCGGATTCAATTTGTGTGACGGCTCGGTTTGTGAAAATTTGAACCGGCTTTAAGCACTTTTTTAAAAATCTAAATTCAACATAAAAATGAGCAAGAGTTTACAAACCATTTATCTGTTTGTTTGTGCTTTACTGCTGGCCGTCACAGGCGCGTATGCACAAACCCCGGTAGCCGACTATCCGTTTTCCGGCAATGCCAACGACTATTCGGCTAATGCCAATCACGCGGCCATCAACGGCGCTACGCCTGCTCAGGATCGCTTTGGTAATGCCAACAGCGCATTCGATTTCGACGGCGTTCAGGCTTTTCTGCAAGCGCCCAACTCCAGTGTGCTCAATTCCGATTACACGACGGTGAGTTTTTGGGTGAAGGTGAATGAATTACCTGCACAAGCCGAAGCCTACCTGTTGTCTTTTGGCGGCTGGCAGGAACGCTGGAAAATTTCATTGCCCCCACACGGCAAATTGGTGTGGACGACCAACAACAGTTCCGGCATCTCCGACATGGACAGCGGCGACGGCAACGTGCTGGTTCCGGGCGTTTGGCAACACTTAGTTTTCGTACACGATGGCACGAAAGACCACATTTACATAGACGGCGTACAAGTAGCGGAAAAGAACGTTTCCGGTACGATGAGCGCAACCACACGCCCGCTTGGCATTGGCTACAATGCGGTGGATGGCGGCAATTTTTTTAATGGCACTTTGGACGAAATACAAGTTTACAACACCGCTTTAAACGGTACACAAATTGCGGCCCTTTACGCGGCGCAGAGCACTGCGCCCGTAGTTGGCCAAAGCCTTGTAGCTTCTTATGCCTTTGACAACAATGCATTAGATGGAACGGCTTTCCGCAACCACGCACAAGCAACGGATGTAAAATCTGCCACAGATCGCTTTGGCTATGGCAACAGCGCCTACGCTTTCAACGGCACTTCTTCGGAAATTGAGGCGAGCAATTCTTCGCAACTCAATTCTCCTTACGCCAGCGTAAGCTTATGGGTAAAGGCCAATTCTTTGCCGGCAAGCAGCGAAGTTTTCCTGATTTCTTTCGGCGGCTGGCAGGAACGGTTCAAAGTTTCGGTGCCTTCGCACGGCAAACCGGTGTGGACGACCAACAACTCCTCCGGTATTTCGGATATGGACAGCGGCGACGGCAACGTGCTCGAAGTGGGCGTGTGGAAACACGTGGTTTTCATTCACGATGGGACAAACGACAAAATTTTTATGGATGGCGCGTTGGTCGCTTCCAAAGCCGTTTCCGGTACGCTGAACAGCACCGCCAATCCGTTGGGCATTGGCTTCAACGCGGTTGACGGCGGCAATTGGTTCGATGGCGTTTTGGACGAAGTGCAGCTTTACAACTACGCCCTCAGCGACGCAGCGGTGGCTGATTTATACGAAGATCAGTCTACCTTCCCTGGCACGGCAACGGATTTGGTTGCTGATTATAAATTTGGCGGGAACACGGAAGATGCCACACAATTTGGCAACCACGCTGCAAATGGCGGCGCCGTGCCAACAGCAGACCGCTTCAACTACGCTTCGAATGCGTACCAGTTCACCGGAGCAGACTCGATGCTGGTGGCCAATTCAATCCAGTTGAATACGGATTACACCACCATCAGTTTTTGGGTAAAAGTGGACGAGTTACCGGTTGCCAATGAAGCTTATCTGCTTTCAAACGGTGGCTGGCAGGAGCGCTGGAAAATATCGTTGCCTTCGCATGGCAAACCGGTATTTACCACCAACTACGAAACGGGCATTTCCGACATGGACAGCGGCGGCGGCAACGAACTGCCCATTGGCGAATGGCGGCATGTGGTGATGGTACACGATGGTTTAAAAGACAAAATTTTTATCAATGGCGATTTAGCTAATGAAAAAGACGTAGTTGGCAAACTCAACCCGACCGATCACCCGTTTGGTTTCGGCAACAACCCGATTGACGGTGGCAACTACTTCAAAGGCAGCCTCGACGAGATTCGCGTTTACAACCGCGCGCTGAGCAATGCAGAAGTAACGGGGCTTTATGTCCAGCAATCTACTGCGCCAACCTTCGCAGCCGACCCCGTCGCGAACTACCCCTTCAGCGGCAATTCGAATGACGAAACAGAATACCACAACAACGCGCAGGTAAACGGCGCGCAATTGAACGACGATCGTTTTGGCAGAGCCAATCAGGCTTATGCATTTGACGGGGTAAACGATGAAATTACCGCGACCAATTCACCGCAACTGAATTCCGATTATACGTCCGTAAGCTTTTGGATCAATATCAACGAATTACCGGCAACGAGCGAAGCATTTGTGTTGTCCTTCGGCGGCTGGCAGGAACGGTGGAAAATTTCACTGCCTGCACACGGCAAGCTGGTTTGGACCACCAATAACTCCTCCGGCATTTCCGATATGGATGCGGGCGATGCCAATGTTTTACCCACAGGCGTTTGGAAACACGTCGTGATGATCCACGACGGCACGAAAGACCTCATTTATTTTGACGGCGTGCAGGTGGCAGAAAAAAACGTTGCGGGCACGATGAACAGTACCACTTATGACCTCGGCATGGGCTACAATGTCGTGGATGGTGGCAATTATTTGAATGGTTCTTTGGATGAAGTGCAGATTTACGACCGCGCCCTGAGTGCGGCGGAAGTCGCTGCTTTGTATGCCCTGCAATCGCAGGCGCCTGCGGTAACCGATCCCGAAGTCCCTGCTGCGCCGCTCAACCTTGCAGCAAGTGTTGTTTTTACCCGTGTGAATCTGACCTGGTGGGCTTCTACCGATAATGTTGGCGTAACAGGCTACAACCTGTATCAGGATGGCGAAAAAATCCTGACCACCACAAATACCTTTGCTGATCTGACCGGATTGGCGCCCCAAACGGAGTTTACTTTTGGCGTCAGCGCTGTGGATGCAGCGGGCAATGAATCTGTGATTTCTACGCTGAACGTCACAACCGGCGAAGAAGAAACGCCCGACGTGACCCCGCCAAGCCAGCCTGGGAATTTAACGGCTGCAACAGGTGCAACCTCCGTACTGTTGTCGTGGGATGCTTCCACCGACGACCGCGGCGTTATTGGTTATGTGGTATTTGTGGACGGTATCTTTTTCGATACGGTCGCGATCACTTCGGTCTTGGTAAATGGTTTGGAATCCGAAACGCTCTATTCTTTTGAAGTGTATGCGTTCGACAATGCCGGCAACAACTCGACGATTGCCGAACTTACGGTTTCCACCGATGAGGAAATTGTCACAGCCGAACCTGGTTTGGTCGCCCATTACCCGTTTGAAGGCAACGCCAACGACGTTACACCTTATGCCAATCACGGCGTTATTGGCGGCAATCCGGTGTTTGAATCGCCTGGCCATCCGAATGGCGGCGCGCTGAACATCAAATTCGACGGGGTAGGAGATTCGATTGTAGCGCCCAATGCGGTGCAACTGATTTCTGACTACACCAGCGTGAGCTTCTGGATCCGGGTGGATGGAACGAATCTTGACGATGCAGAAGCGTACGTTCTCGATTTTGGCCACTGGAGCGAACGTTGGAAAATTTCATTACCACAACACCATAAGATCGTTTGGACGACCAACGGCAACACCCCACAGTTTCCGATGTTCATCTCGGATATGGATAGCGGCGACGGCAATGAGCTGGTTGAGAATTTCTGGTGGCATGTCACGATGGTACACGACGGCGTCAATGACATCATTTACGTCAACGGCGAGCAGGCCAACATCAAACCGGTTCCAACAAAACTCAATACCACCGGCCTCACGCTGGGCATGGGCAATAACCCGGTTGAAGGCGGACAGTTCTTCATCGGCGCATTGGACGAGCTGAAAATTTACAACAAAGCACTGACTGCTTCGGAAATTCAAAACCTCTACAACGCAGGCACAACCGGCACAAACGACCCGAGCGCCGACTTACTCCGGATGATCCGGGAGGTTTATCCAAACCCGGTTACAGACCGGCTCTGGGTGAAGCATGAATTTCCCGGCAACCAGCCGTTGCTGCTCCGCGTGTTCGACGTACAGGGCCGGCAAATTGCTGACCAACGGTTTGGAAAAAATGAAGTGCCTGCAGACCTGTTCTCCATTGACGTGGAAAACTATCCTCAGGGTACTTACTTCCTCAACTTTGTACTGGGCGGGAAAAATCTCGGCTCCGTGAAATTTGATAAGAAGTAAGGTTTTTACCAGATAAGATTTTTACCACATAGAACACATAGTTATTTCACAATAGATCACATAGCGCTTCTGTAGCCTGTAAAGGACGTAGCTCCTATGTGGCCTATTGTGAAAACCTCTATGTGAACTATGTGGTAAAAATAAATTTTCACCTCATCCCGCAGGCACCTAATTGACATGGTAAACAGATTTTTACAAAATCCTATTTTAACCACAAAAGACATTCAACCCAGCTCGCCCGATCTGATCGTGGAATGCGTGTTGAATCCCGGCGTATTTGAATTCGAGGAAAAAACCTGGCTCTTGCTGCGGGTGGCGGAAAGGCCGGTGCAGCAGGAAGGTCGGATTTCCTTTCCGGTAATGCAGGAAGACGGACAGTTAAAAATTTTGGAGTTTGCGACCAACGACCCCAATCTGGATTTGTCGGATGCCCGGATGGTGCGCTATAAAGGCATCACTTACCTGTCCACCATTTCGCACCTGCGGCTGGTTTGCAGCGACGACGGCGTTCACTTTTACGAGCCGGAAGACCGACCCACAAAAATATTCGGACAGGGCGCACTGGAAACCTTTGGCATCGAAGATTGCCGGGTTGTCCGGACAGACGGCACGTATTCCCTGACCTATACGCAAGTGTCTGAAAACGGCGTAGGCGTAGGGCTGATTAGAACCCGCGACTGGCTCATCTTTGAACGGGAAGGCATGATTTTGTCGCCCCACAACAAGGATTGTGCGCTTTTTGAAGAAAAAATCGGGGGGAAATACTACTGCCTGCACCGCCCTTCCGGTATTGACCTTGGCGGCAATTTTATCTGGATTGCTTCTTCGCCCGACCTGCTCAACTGGGGCGGACACCAATGCATCGTGCGCACCCGACCGGGCATGTGGGACTGTGCGCGGGTAGGCGCCGGCGCAGCACCCATCAAAACGACAGGAGGCTGGCTCGAAATTTACCACGGCGCGGATTTCAACCACCGCTATTGCCTCGGGGCGGTTTTGCTCGACCTGAACGACCCGTCCAAAGTGATCGCCAGATCGGAGGCGCCCTTATTTGAACCGGAAACCGACTACGAAACGCGGGGCTTTTTTGGCAATGTGGTGTTCACCAACGGCCACTTGGTGAACGGCGATGAAATTACGATGTATTACGGCGCTTCCGACGAAGTGATTTGTGGCGCGAAGCTTTCGATTGAACAGATTTTGAATGGATTGCGATAATCCTGGGATTTCGGAACCGTTCGGAAGGAATACGTGTCGGACACCTTTGGAGGTGTCCGACACGTATTCCTTCCGAACGGCTCCCCGATTCCAACCAACTACCAACGATGAGTAATAAACCTGTAAGCGAACTCAGTTTTTTTAAATCGCATCCGCTCAGTATGCGGGTGTTGCTGCTGACCAACCTCATTTACGGCCTCGTGATGCCCATCATTGAGCTGTTCGTCGGGGCATACATCATGCGAAATTCCTCCGATATCAGTTTGGTGGTGATTTTTCAGTTGGCCGTTTATACCGGCATTCCAACCACCTTCATGATCAATGGCTTTTTGCTGAGGCGGGTTCCTATTTCGAGGCTCTATTCCTTAGGGATGCTGCTCAGCGGCGTGTCCATGACGGCCATGATGATGCTGAACGAACTCAACACGGCGGGCGTGTTTTTTGCCGGCCTGATCATGGGCTTGTCCTACGGTTTTTTCTGGGCCAACCGCGATTTTCTGGCGTTGAACACCACGAACGATGGCAACCGGAATTACTACTACGGCATCGAAACCTTTTTTTATACCATCACCGGCATCATCGTACCGTTTTGTGCCGGAGCATTCATTGCGGCCACGCAAAAAAATGGATGGTTTTCGGGCAATGTCAATTTCGCCTATTACATCCTTACCGGTTGTGTGTTTGCCCTGACGATTGTGGCTTCTGTGCTGGTGCATCGCGGCGGTTTTCAAAACCCCAAAAATGCGCCGTTCCTGTTTTTTAACTTTGATCGGCTTTGGAATAAAATGCTGGGACTGGCCGCGCTCAAAGGTGTGGCGCAGGGCTATATCGTGACGGCGCCTACGATGCTGATTCTGACCCTTGTGGGTAAAGAAGGCTCCCTGGGGCTGATTCAATCCATTGGCGCCCTGCTGTCGGCCATCCTGCTGTATGTGTTGGGTCGGGTGACCGGGCCCAAACACCGCTTGTTGATTTACGGCATCGGATGTTCGCTGTTCGTCCTCGGCGCTTTGTTCAATGCCGGAATGTATTCGGCTTTGGGCGTGATCCTGTTTATGACGTGCCTGCTTTTTGCCCGCCCGTTGCTCGATATCGCCTATTTTCCCGTTCAACTGAAAGTGATTGACGTGATGGCTGAGATTGAAAAACGCAATGAGTTCGCCTATATTTTTAACCATGAATTGGGGCTGTACCTCGGGCGTTTGTTCGGTTGCGGACTGTTCATCGGGTTGGCGTGGTACGTGAGTGAATATGCGGCCTTGCGGTATGCGCTATTGGTGATTGCCGTGGTGCATTTGATGGGCTGGTTTGTGATGCGCAATATTTTGAATGACCCTACGATGGGACAAGCGAAATAAAAAATGATAATTATTTACCACATAGACCACATAGTTGTTTTCACATAGTTCACATAGGCGGCTTCCCCCGTGCTATGTGTTCTATGGGAAAACCCTTACGCGAACTATGTGGTAGGAAAAAGTAATTATTTACCACATAGTTGTTTTCACAATAGTTCAGATAGGCGGCTTCCCTGTGCTATGTGTTCTATGTGAAAACCCCTATGTGAACTATGTGGTAAAAAAAACTGTGTGGTAAAAAAATACAAAAAATGAACAATTACAAAATACTCCTCCCGCTCCTGTTCCTCATTGGCGCAGGATGCAAATCCGTTCAGCCGTTCGAACCGCAGGCATCAGCCGTTGCGCAGTTTGTCGTGCCGCGTATAGAAGCCATGCCCAAACAGCCCAAGCCCTACGTTTTGAAAGACTGGAAGCAAACGGCGCTGGAGTTTGATCGCTACGTATTCGACCACACGGCCAAAGGCGATTTTTTGCCCTTGGTTTGGATAGACAACCAAAACAGGAATTTCAACGAACCAACATTTGGCATCTACACGGCAATTGGCGACGTGCGCCAGGGGCCTGCGGTGAACAACGGTGAAAACCACGAAGCACTGGGCGCACTGGGCGCAATTCTTGGTGCAACGCTGGTGGGCATTGACAAAAGCAAACAGGACGGCTACAACTACGTCCGCATGGCGCGCAATTATTTCAACAAAGACAATGGCTGGAACATCATCCAGAATTTCACCAACAAAGGGGCGCACATCGGCGGCGGCTATGGCAACGACTACTGGTACGATGTCTACAACAACGTCCTGTTTTATGCGGTGGGCAATTATTACCCCAAAGAAGAGGGGTACAACGAGATCATGCGCACCGTTGCCGAGCAGTTTTACAAATCGGATCAGGTGCTGGGCAAAAATTACAGCTACTCCTATTTTGATTTTAAAACCATGACGCCTGCCAAAAACCACATTCCCGCCCAGGAAGACGTGGCGGCGGGGTATGCGTTCATCCTATATGCGGCCTACCAGAAATTTGGCGACGAAAAATACCTGCGCGCAGCCCGCAACGCACTCGATGTGCTGGCTTCGCAAAAAGAAAACCGCTCGTACGAAATCCTGATGGCTTTTGCCCCCTATATGGCCGCCCGGCTGAACGCCGAAACCGGCGCCAACTACGATGTGCAAAAATTCATGAACTGGACGTTCGATGGCGACGCCGTGGGCCGGGAAGGCTGGGGCGTGGTGGTAGATAAATGGGGCGGATACGACGTCAGCGGCATGTCGGGCAGCACGGTTCACAACGGCGGCTACGGCTTTTGCATGAATACGTTCGACCTGGCCTGGCCCCTCACCGCGATGTTGCGCTACGATCAACGCTATGCCCGTGCGGTCGGTCGCTGGGCGCTGAATGCCGCCAATACGGCGCGTTTATTCTATCCCAACGACATCCCCGATGGTCTTCAGGCATTGCCCGATCGCAAAGCCCTCACCAGAAATGTGATCGCTTACGAAGGGTTGATCAAAGAATCTATTTACGAACAACACAAAGGCATTACGCCGTTTGCGCAGGGTGATGGCCCGTTGTGGGCGCCGGGTATGCCCCCCGAAACCATGTTTTCGGTTTACGGCAGCGGGCATGTAGGCATTTTTGGGGCAACCATCCAACCCACCGATGTGTCGCAAATCCTGCAAGTGGATTGTCGCGCAACCGATATGTTCCGAAAGTACGAAGCCTACCCCACTTACCTGTTTTACAACCCCTATACCGAATCCAAAACGGTGAACATCGAAGTAGGCAGCAAAAAGGTAGATGTGTATGATACAGTGAGCCGCAAGGTATTGCACCATGGGGTGAAAGGAAAAGTTGCGATCAACCTTGCGGCGGATGCGGCACGGTTGCTCGTTTACATCCCGGCGGGCAGCAAATACACCGAAAAGGATGGCCGCTTGCTGGCGGATAAAGTGCCGGTGGATTTTCGGTATGGGGTGAAGAATTGATGTTTGGGAATGTTTTCGGGATCGGATACGATACGTGTCGGACACCTTCGAGGTGTCCGACACGTATCGTATCCGATCCCGAAAATATTCTGAAAACCGCAGGGGGATATAAAATCACCTCTACCCCATGCATCCCGGGAGTGTTCTTTCGTGTCCTTATCGGGTTATGTAATACACCCGATTGTTACACCGAACACACCCAATCATGCTCCTAAACTACTTCCTGCTTGCAGCCCGCAACATAGCCCGGCAAAGGGGTTACGCCATCGTAAACACCCTCGGGCTTTCCATTGGCTTAGCCTCGGCGATTTTCATTTTTCTCTACGTTCGCGACGAACTGACCTTCGATACCCACCTGCCGGACGCAGAACACACCTACCGCATGGGCATGAGGATTGCCCAGTCCAACGGCGAAAGCAATGCTTTCCCGGCCATTCCGGCTGGCTGGGACAATTACATCAAGGACAATTATCCGGGTGTTGAACACATTGCCGGGTACAATGCAGAAGGGATGCCAACCACGCTGGATTATGCGCCGAAGGACAAAAAAGTGCTGACGGAAGACATCATTTGGGCAGAACCGGCCATGACGAATATTCTGACCATTGACATCGTGAGCGGCGCCCGTGAAAATCCGCTGAAAGAGGTCAACAGCATCATCATGAGCGAAAGTGCCGCCAGAGAAATGTTTGGCGACGAAGACCCAATCAACAAAACCTTAGCCGTTTCGCACACCTGGACTACCAACGGTCAAAAAATCAACATGATGGTGACCGGGGTGTATAAAGATTTTCCCTCCAATACCCACGTACACCCCAAATACATTTGCAATATCCTCGCATTAAAACCCATCGTCGAAGACCTGGAAAACCTGCTGAATACCGCAATGGGCGACGGCGAACGAAACTACTGGATCAGTTCGTTCCTCGTCATCCGCGACGAATCGCAAATCCCCCACATCAAGGCTGACCTCCAAAAAAAGGTAGACGCCATTATTGCCCGCTTCGATCCGAATGCGAAGGCCAGTCCGGTCATCCGGAAAGTTACGGATATTCACTTCGACCAGGAAATTGACTGGGCCACCAACCACAAATCGGCCAATGGCAAATACATGTCGGTTTTCATCACCATTGCGTTGCTGATCCTCGTAGTGGCCTGCATCAATTACATCAATCTGGCTACCGCGCGTTCCGTCACCCGCGCTAAAGAAATCGGCTTGCGCAAAACCTTCGGGGGCGTGCGCAGGCAGTTGTTTTTCCAGTTCATGGTGGAATCGTTTATGATGGTCTGCGGCGCCGCTTTGTTTGCATTGCTGTTGGTGGCGCTGTTCCTGTCGCCGTTCAACGACATGACCGGAAAAACCTTCACCATTGGCCATCTTTTTAACGGGCAGATGTTGCTCATTGTCGCGGGCGTCATTGGTCTGGTCACCGTGCTGGCCGGCAGCTACCCCGCGTTGTTTGTTTCGGGCTTCCAACCTGCGGTGGTGCTCAAAGGCAAATTTGCTTTCCGCAAAGGTTCCAACACCTTCCGGCAATTCCTGACCACGGTGCAGTTTAGCGTTGCGATCATGCTGCTGGTGGGATCGGTGGTGGTGGTGCGGCAAACCAACCTCATGCGCAATTCCAAACTCAACGAGGCAGGTAAACAAATCGTCTCCATCCGCTACGGCGGCTTTTCCGGCCCGGCTACTGACAGCAAATACGGAACCTATAAAAACCTGATTCTTCAGGATCCCGAAATCAAGGCCGTTACGTTGGCGAACCACCTGCCGCGACTCGACTTCTTCGGCCCCATCAGCATGGAGATGCAATTTCCGGACTACGGCGCTGATAGGCACGAATGGTTTCAGTTGAACGGCGATTTTGATTTCGCAAAAGCATTTGACATGAAAATCGTCGAAGGCCGGGATTTTGACGCAACGCACAAGGCCGATTCCAATGCCGTGCTGCTGAATATGGCGGCAGTGAAAGCCCTGAATACAACGCCTGCCGATGTGGTCGGCAAAACGATCATCCGCCCGGTTCATTCGCTGGGGTTTGGGCCACCCGATTCTACGCTGGCCCCTATACACGGCTTAGTCATTGGCGTGATTGAGGATTTCCCGTACCGCTCCATGCACCACAAAATTGAACCGTTGGCCATTTCGCCGATGCCCCATGTTATTGACCGCATCATCCACGTGCGCCTGCCTGCGGCGGAGATGGGCGAAAAAATTGCAGACCTGGAACAGAAATGGAAGCAGGTTTTTCCTGATTTCGGGTTCGATTATTGGTTTGTGGATGAAGAATTCGGCAGGATGTACGAAAACGAAACCCAAATTGCGAAGCTGACCAAACAGTTTTCCGGCTTGGCTATGCTGATCACCTGTGTGGGCTTGTATGGGCTGGCGGCTTTCCTGTCGAAACAGCGCATCCGCGAGATTGGCATCCGAAAAACATTAGGCGCCAGCAATGGCCAAATCCTTTGGCTGCTGCTTTCGGTTTTTGGCAAAATCCTGCTCATTTCCTGCCTCATCGGCATCCCAATTGCTGTATATTTGTCGGGGCGCTGGTTGCAGAGTTTTGAATACCGAACCAATTTATCCGTTTACGTTTTTGCGGGCGCTGTGGCGTCCATTGCGGTGATTACGATTTTGTCTGTTGGGTATGAATCGCTGCGGGCTTCGATGGCAAATCCGGTGAAGGCACTGCACAGCGAGTAGTTTATGTGATAAAAAAGATGCTTCCATGACGACCGTACTGGGCAATGTTTTTTTGATGCTGGCGACCTTCATTTACGTATTCATCCTCTCCTTCGCATACAGCAACAAACCGGCTACATCGGGTGATGCTGCCGGCGGTTATGCGATGGGGGTGATTTTGTTTGAACTGGCCTTTCTGGGGTGTATGATTGTCGTTGCGGTAGCGATAGGATGGAAAGGCGGTTTCGACTGGATATCAGCACGTTCGTCAACCGCATGGGTATTGGCTTTACTGGGATTGCTGGCTATTATTCTGACCGCGTCGCTTGCCGCTTTGTTCAAGTTTGAGCATACGGCGCCGTGGTCGGTGCGTTACCTGACCGGGGTTGCGCCGGCTGTTTTTCCGGCGGTGTTGCTGCTTGCCGCCGCCGTTTTGCTGAACGAACCCATTCGCGCAGCCATTCCGGTTTCAGTGTATAAAATCCCGCTCCTTCTTGTTTTTGGCGTCAGCGCCCTTGCTTGTCTGACCGCGGTGGTCGAATGGATGGTGTTGCAACAACAGCGCACTGCCCGGCAAATCGAAGCCATACAATCTGATGAAGAACGATACCACCTGCAGCACCTTGCTGAAGTAGCCGCTGCCGATCCGATGTCTGAAAATGGCCTGATCAATATCTTGGTTTTTACAGACAGTAACCACCGCATGGAACTCCGGGAAAAGGCGTTGGCAAAAATAAAATCCAACCCCAATTGGCAACAGGTGCTGGTAGAAGCGCTTCAAAATGAAAATGCCCCGACGGTCTTTACGTTTTTGGCTTCCAACGCCGTAGAAGACAAAACCCTGTTTGCCGAACCTGTCCGGGAAGGCATATTGAACCTCGCCAACAACATCCAACGCAATATCCGGGAATGTTCCCATCCTTCCCATTTCTACAAAGAGCAGTTCTCCTGGGACGTTGACCGCATGTTGGCCACCGTTGAAAATTTCAAGGATATGGGCGTAGATTATCTGCCCGCCATGCGCGAAGTGCGCGCCGCATTGGACGAACCCAGCGACCCGCCGGGGTTAAAACAAGTGAAATTCAACGCGGCGAGTACGTTGGATTGGTGGTTGAAAAATCAATAAAACCAGGCGACCGCGAGGGTCGCCCCTACACCTCATGCTGGCGCGAGGCTCCGGCCTCGTGTCTACTATTTAATAGGCTCCAGCCTCTTAAGCGACTGCGAGGGTCGCACCTACTCGCTTCGCAACGACTTCACCGGATTCATTAGCGCTGCTTTCACACTCTGGAAACTCACCGTCAAAAACGCAATGGCCAACGCCAAAAAGCCCGCTAAAACAAACATCCACCATTCAATCCTGATGCGGTAAGCGAAGTCGTCGAGCCATTTGCCCATCATCCAATAAGCTATCGGCGAAGCGAGGACGATGGCAACAAGCACCAGCTTCAGAAAATCTTTGGCCAACAGGCCGGTAATGCCTGCCACGCTTGCGCCCAATACTTTGCGAATGCCGATTTCCTTGTGGCGCCGCTCCACAGTAAAACTAGCCAAACCAAAAAGTCCCAAACAAGCGACTACTATGGCGATCAGGGCAAAAGCGATAAACACGCGGCCCTGGCGCTGCTCAGCTTCGTAAAGTTGTCCGTATTGCTCATCCAAAAAGCTATACTCATAAGGGAATTCCGGCAGGAATTTTTGCCAGGTTGCCTGAATATGCGCCAGCGCTTCCGGGGTGCGGGCGCCGTCAATTTTGATCGAAATAAAATTAAAAAACGTACTGTCGCTGGGGATGAAAAAAATCATCGGCAAGATGTCCTGGTGCAGGGATTCAAAATTAAAATCTTTCACTACGCCAACAATCCGGGCGTCGCGGTTGCCGTAATTGATGCGCTTGCCAATTGCTTCATCAGCAGAGGCAATGCGGAGGTTGCGGATGGCGGCCTCATTCAGGATAAAGGACGAACGGCGATCCACGCCCTGATCTGATTCGTAATTGCGCCCCGCTGCCATACCGATGTCGTAGAGTGGGAAAAACCGATGGTCAACGGTTACCATTTTCAAATCCACAGCGGTTGGTTCCAATGTGTCGCCGTTCATTTGCAATTGCGCGGAGCCAAAGCTGTCCAACAGGCGCCCCGAAGGCAGTCGGGAGCTGCGCGTGGCATTTTTGATGGTTGGATTGGAGACGAGTTCGTTGTAAAAAGCGTCGTATTTTCGAGACAAAGGGTTGTAGAAATTCAGCGTCACTACCTGGTCTTTGTTTAAACCTAAACTTTTGGATTGCATGAATTTCAACTGGTTAAAAACGACTAAGGTAGCAATGATGAGCATCAGGGAAATCGAAAACTGGCTCACCACCAAAATTTTGCGCAAACTGATGCCCCCGCCCGATTGTTCGCCGGCTGCATTGCTCCGGATCATTTTCAATGGCTTCAAACCCGATAGAAAAAATGCCGGATAAGCGCCTGCCAGCAGTCCGGTTGCCAGCGCCAGTGCGCCCGCCGCTGCTGCAAAAGCGCCAATTTGAGAATAAGAAACGCTCAATTCCTGGCCGAGTAGTTTGTTGACTGCGGGCAGCATCAGGAAAGTCAATGCGCAAGCCAGCACGACCGCAGAAAGCGACAACAAAACGGCTTCGCTGAGGAACTGGCCAACAATTTCCCAGCGGTAGGCGCCCACGACTTTTCGGATGCCAATTTCTTTAGCGCGCGTAGCCGAACGAGCGGTTGAAAGGTTCATGTAATTCACGCAGGCAATCAGCAACACAAATAAGGCAATGGCGGCAAAGATGTATACCCGTTTGATGTCGCCATTTTCTTCCAATTCTGAATCGAGGTGCGATTTCAGGTGAATGTCCGTAAGCGGCATCAGGTGCAGGCTGGTAAAAGTAGACGGCTTTGGCATCCCATTAGCGGTTGCCATCGAACCCATCACTTTGTCTAAAAAAGCTGGAAACTGAGTTTCTAATTTGGAAGCTTCATAACCTTCCGGCAGGAGCAAAAACGTGGAAAAAGAATTGTTTCCCCAATTGGTTTCCAATTGTTGTTGCCCATAAATATTGGTGTCGCGCATGGTGGCGAAAGACGCTAAAAAATCGGGGTGAAAATGTGAATTGTAGGGAAAATCCTTGTAAACGCCCGTCACTCTGAGCTCCATCAGGTCATTGGCCCGCAGGATCTGATTGACCGGGTCTTCGTTGCCGAAAATTTTCTTCGCCGACGTTTCGCTCAGCAAAACCGTATAGGGTTCCTCCACAGAAGCGGTACTGCCCTGCACCAATGGGATATCAAACATCCTGAAAGTGGCCGGTTCTGCGAAAAAGAACTCTTCTTCCAAAAAAAGCTGATCGCCCCGACGCAGGGAGGCATTGGTTTGCAACATTCGGGTCGCGTCCTCCACCACAGAAAACTCGTTTTTCAACAGCGGCCCAAACGGCGGCGCTAAGTGTCCCAAATGCAATTGCATCGTACCATCCTTATTCCTGAACTCCCGCGAAACCCGCCAGATCCGATCCGCTTTCGCGTGGTAGCGGTCGAAGCTCAGTTCGTTGGCAATGTAAATACCGATGAGCAGGCAACAACTCAACCCTACCGTTAGTCCAAACAGGTTGATGAAGCTGAAGCTTTTGTATTTCAATAAATTGCGAAGCGCGAGTATCAGGTTAATTTTAAACATGTCTGGATGATTTTTCGTAATCGAAGATCAAAATTTATGCAGTTAGTCGGTGTCTAAAGACAGACACTACACCCCCGCCAGCAACAAACTGCGCTGCATAGCCCAGTCCTCTTTGCGCACAAAAGTGATGGGTACAAATTCGTCGCTCGGCGCCCCGATATAATACAATTTCCAGTCAGGATCGTAGTCGTTCAGCATGTGCTGGATGCAGGTGACGCGGTCGCCTTCAATGCCCGCACAATCTGACCAGCGCAGCAGTTCCACGCGGTAGTGCAATTGCTGACGTTCGCCATTAATGGTCACTTCAATTTCGATGTCCTGCTTGCCGGGAACCGAAGGAATGGGTATTGCAATGTAAGCCATGATTCGTTCGTTTTTATAGCTTTAAAAATTAGTTGTTCGTTCTCCGCTGGCCGTTGCTGGCGCGAGGCTCCGGCCTCGTGTCTATTATTAAAGAGGCTCCAGCCTCTTGTCCGGACGACCACGAGGGTCGCCCCTACTCGCTTCGCAAACTCTTCACCGGATTCGCCAACGCTGCCTTCACAGAATGAAAACTCACCGTAACCGCCGCCACCACGATCGCCGCCAGGCCCGCCAGCGCAAAAATTTGCCACGACAACTCAATCCGGTAGTCAAAACTCTTCAACAGCATATTCATTGCCCAAATCGCAGGCGCCGTGGCCAATGCAAAAGCCAGCAAAACCGGTTTGAAAAAGTCTTTGGAAAAGAAAAACCACAAGCCACTGACACTGGCGCCCAACACCTTGCGAATACCAATTTCTTTGGCCCGTTTTTCAGCAAAAAAAGCAGACAGTCCGAATAAGCCAAGACAGGAAATAAAGATGGCCAGGCCACTGAAAATATTGGCCATCTGCCCCGTGGAGCGAATGCCCTGAAACCCGCGCTGATAGTCTTCTTTTACAAAACGGAATTCGAAAGGCTGGTCGGGAAAAACTTTTCGCGCCGCGCCCTCAATTTGAGAGAGGTACTTTTGCCATTGCCCGTCGTTATCAAAACGGACGAAAGAAAAACTCAAGCCGTTTTGGGGCGCACAGGCGATAAACAAAGGCGTAACCGAAGCCGATCCGTCGTTGTACACAAAATCCTTCACCACCCCGACAACGGTTCGGGTCGTATCGTACCGCAGCACTGTACCGACCACAGGCGGTTTGAGGCCCATCATGCGCACCGCTGTTTCATTGAGCAGGCAACTCATCGAATCCATCCCAAACTCAGGGGAAAAGTCCCGGCCTTCCACGATTTGCATGTCTGCTGTTTGGGTATAATGAAAACCGGCATCCGTAACAGAGATCAGGAAATCCTGCTCGGCAGTTTTCCCCGGCCACTCTATGCCCGAAGTATTGCTGCCAAAATTCACTAAATTATCACTGCCTGTAGAGACCGATTTTACGCCGGGTATTTGCTGAAGTTCGTGCTTAAACGCATCGTATTTTTCACCCATCCCGCCCCGCATAGGAATCGAAATGAGGTTTTCTGCATCGTACCCGAGCGGGCGGTTATTGATGTGATCAAGCTGGCGATGAATGACTATTGTGGTGATGATCAGAAAGATGGAAATAAAAAACTGAAACGTCACTAACCCTTTTCGAAGCAAACCGCCGGAGCTTTGGTTGGAGATTGTTTTTCCGCGCAGAATCCGCGTTGGATCGAACCGGCTCAGAAAAAATGCCGGATAAGTACCCGCTGCCAGCCCCGTCAGCAAGCCTAAGAGGAGGATGGCCGACCAGATTTGCCAGTTGCTGAAATCTAACGAGAGCGCTTTTTCTGTTACCCGGTTAAAAGTTGGCAAAATCAATTTTACCGCCAAAACACTGATGCCAAGGGCCAGAAAAGTCATCAGCATGGCTTCCGTCAAAAACTGTCCGATGAGCCAACTGCGCTGCGCCCCCACTGCTTTGCGAACGCCTACTTCGCGGGCGCGGATGCTGCTGCGGGCCGTGGTGAGGTTCATGAAATTGATGCAGGCAATGACTAATACAAACAGCCCGATGATGCCCAGCAGCATCAGGATTTGAATGCGTCCGCCATCGGGTTTCCCTTCCTTGAACTTCCCGTAAAGGTGTAAATCCGCCAATGGGTATAAAAAAGCATGGGCTGCCGCTTCCGGATCGTGGGTTTGGATATAATTTTCCAGCTTGGCGTTGAGGGTGGTCAGGTTGGTCTTGGGGTTCAGCGTCACCCAGGTTTGCCAGGAATTGTTACCCCAGGAGCTGTTGATGTCGTGGAGGTTGAGTTGTTCGATGATTTTAAATGGCAGCACGATGTCGAAACGCAAAGAGCTGCTTTCCGGAACGTCGGCCAGCACAGCGGCTACCTTCAGGTCCAGTTCGTTGTTGAGTCGGATAGATTTGCCGACGGGATCCTGTTCGCCAAAAAACTTCCGCGCCGTCCGCTTCGTCATTACCACAGAACCCGATTCGCCAAGCGCAGCCACCGGGTCGCCCGATATGACCGGAAAATGAAAGATGTTGAAAAATTCCGGTTCTGCATAAAGCCCTTGTTCGTGGATGCTTTTTTCACCTGCGCTCACCAAAAACTTCCCCTGCCACGAACCGCGCGCCGCATGAACGATTTCAGGAAAATCGGCTCGCAACCCGGCAGCCAAAGGCCCTGGCATGGCCTGGAAGGTATAAGTCACCCCCCCCTGCGTCTGGTTTTGCATGACGACATGGATGCGGTCTAAGTTGTCGTGAAACCGGTTGAAGCTCCACTCCCAGCTTGCCCAGATCAATACGAGTACGCTACCCGCCAGTCCGACTGCCAGTCCGCCAATGTTCAGTGCAGCGTAAAGGCTGTTTTTGCGCAGGTTGCGAAAAGCGAGTTTTAGGTAGTTTTTGAACATACACAGGCTTTTTATATAAAGCCTGCAATCGTCATGCCATGATTTATTTATTTGAAAATCAAATTTTTAAAAAATAACTATCGTTCGATTTCGGACAATTGTGCAACAAGACCGGACAGTGCATTGCTGGTGTTGCTGACGCGAGGCTCTGCCTCTTGTTCCGGGTGACCGCGAGGGTCGCCCCTACTCACTTCGCAAACTCCTCACCGGATTCGCCAGCGCCGCCCGCACACTTTGGAAACTCACCGTCAAAAACGCAATGGCAACGGCAGCTAAACCAGCCAGTCCAAACATCCACCACTGCAATTCAATTCGATACGCAAAATCAGCCAGCCATTTGTCCATAAAATACCAGGCCACGGGCGAGGCGATGACGATCGCGACAAACACCAATTTCAAAAAATCCCTGACCAAAAGCCCGGTGATGCCCGCCACGGATGCGCCGAGCACCTTGCGGATGCCAATTTCTTTGGTGCGGCGGGCGGTCACGAAGGTAGCCAGTCCGAACAAACCGAGGCAGGCGATGAGGATGGCCAGCCCGGAAAACAGTCCAAAAACCAGCGAAAGCCGAGTTTCTGTCTCATATTGTTTTTGAAAATCGTCGTCCAAAAACGAATATTCAAAAGGCACGGCGGGGGCAAGTTCTTTCCAAATTTCTTGAATATCAGCAATTTGAATGTTAATTTCTTTTCCGGAACGCAAGCGAATGGCTGCTAAACTCACCGGAAACGAACTGAGTTTTATCACCATCGGTTCAACCTTGTGGTGCAGTGATTGAAAGTGAAAATCGGTCACCACACCCAAAACTTTGCCCTCTGGAAAACCCGCCATTGTCAGCGTTTTACCCACTGGGTCTGACCAGCCGAGCCGGCGGGCACAAGTTTCGTTGATAAGGCATCCCGTGGAATCCGAAGAAATCCCGGGGCGAAAATCATGGCCCGATTTGATCTGCAGGCCGAGTGCATGGACAAACTGTGCATCTACAAAATTGTAATTCAACGAAGTCTCTTTATAATTTGACGGCTGCCCGGGCAGGAAAACCGTGCTGTTGTCAAAATCTTCTCCAGGTAAAAATTGCCCGGCAGTAGCTGCCTGAACGCCTGCCATGGCTCGGACGCGATTAAAAAAAACGTCAAATTTCGCGTCTAGGCCATTTACTCGTTTTAAAACCAAAACCTGCTCTTTTTTAAATCCAAGTTGTTGATTTTTAAGAAATTGCAATTGACTCTGTACTACCAGCGCACCAATGATCAAAGCTGTAGAGATGCAAAACTGCGTTACGATGAGCGTTTGCCGAAGGCGATTTCTCGTGCTTCCCGCCGGTGAAGACTGGCTACTTAAGACCTTTGAAGCGGCGAATTTTGAAAGAAAAAATGCGGGAGCGGCTCCAGCGGCCAATGTTGTCACGAAGGCCAAAATGCCCAAAAACGCCAGGGCATCAAGCGAAAAAAGTGTGTTGAAATCCAATTCTTTTCCCGTCAATTTTGTGAAGGCAGGCCCCCACAGCCACACCCAAATCAAAGCCCCGATGGTACCCGCGGTTACCATAACGGCAGACTCGGTCAAAAACTGCCCGACTAACTGCCTCCGCGTAGATCCAAGTGCCTTGCGAATGCCCACCTCGCGGGCACGAGCTAAGATGCGAGCAGTGGCAAGATTGATGAAATTGATGCAGGCCAAAGCCAAAATGCACGCAGCTACAAGTCCAAAAATCCAAACGTAACGAATGTTTCCGCGTCCAGCGGTTTCAAATTCTGCAGAATGCAAGTGGATGTCGGTCAATTTTTGGAATGGAAAACTCGTATAGTTATTGCCTCGGGCAATGTCGCCGACCATGAGTTTATCGGCAACATATTTTTCCATTTTAGCATTAAAACTGGCGAAATCCGCTCGATTTTTCAGCACCAGATATGTTAAAACAGTGGCTGCGCTCCAGTTTTCTCTCCGCTCTTCAAGCCTTGTATTGCCTTTTATGGTGGTCAAAAAATCGAATTGCAGGTGCGATTGCTTTGGCCAATCCCGTACAATGCCAATGACCTGAAAATTTTTGCCATCATTGCGAGTAATGGATTGACCGAGTGCAGGGCTGTTGCCAAAAAATCGCCGTGCCATGCTTTCTGTAAGCACGATTTCGTCAGGCGATTGTAGCGCAAGGGCAGGGTTGCCTTTTACAAAATCGAGGTCAAAAACAGTGGAAAAATGCTCATCTACAATCAAACCGTTGGGTTCGAGTACAAAATCAGGGCCTTTTTTGAAGGTCATACTGCCGGGGGCGCATTGCGTGGTACGTTCGACTTCGGGAAATTGGCTCGCCAACAGTGGGGCAAGCGGCATGGGGCATTGAGCTATTTTCCATTCGTTGTCGCCGAAACGGGCTGCCCAAAGTGCCCGGTAAATTTGATCAGCCTTGCTGTGGAAACGGTCGTACGCCAATTCGTCGCGCATCCACAGTGCAATCAATAGGCAAGCGCCGATGCCGAGCGATAGCCCTGCGAAATGCAAGAAAGTGAATTGCCAGTCTTTGAAAGCTTGCCGGGCGGCGAGTTTGATATTGTAGTACATAGACAAAATTGTTTAGGTTTTATTCACTCCGCAAACTTCTCACCGGATTCGCCAGCGCCGCCCGCACACTTTGAAAACTCACCGTCAAAAACGCAATGGCAACGGCAGCTAAACCAGCCAGTCCAAACATCCACCACCGCAATTCAATCCGATAGGCAAAATCAGCCAGCCATTGTTGCATGAGATACCAGGCCAATGGCGTGGCAATTACAATCGCGATCAATACCAATTTCAGGTAGTCTTTGGCCAGCAGGCCCGTGATGCCCGCCACCGAGGCGCCCAGCACTTTTCGGATGCCAATTTCTTTGGTACGCTGCGCCGCCACAAACGTAGCCAGCCCAAAAAGGCCAAGGCAGGCGATGAAAATGGCGATGCCCGAGAACAGATTGAACAACAGACCTGCCCGTTGCTCGGTCTGGTACAGTTGATTGAAGTCCTCGTCAAGAAACGAATATTTGAAAGGGCTTTCCGGAAACCATTGCTGCCAGGCCGCCTCTGCTGCCGCAAGCGCCTGAGCGCTTTGGCCAGGCTGTGTTTTAACAAAAAAAGACCCCCGCCAATTCTGGGAGTTTACGATGACCAAAGGCAGGATAGCTTCGTGCATTGGCAAAAAATGAAAATCGCGCACCAGCCCGACAACCTGCCCCTCGCGTCCGTTCATACCAAACCGTTGTCCGATCCAGGGCTGTGGTAGGCCGAGCTTTCGGGCTGCGGTTTCATTGAGCACGACATGGTCTTCATCGCTCTTGTTCCCCGGCTGAAACCAGCGCCCTTCTACAATTTTTAAATCAAAAAGGGTTGCAAATTTATCATCTACACTTATTTGAGCGACGGTTGGGGTTGAGCCCTCCGGCAACCCGTCAAACTTAACAGAGCCGCTATGGGTATTCTGGATATGAACCGGCGATTCGCTGGCACGGCTCACCCCGGCAACTGCTGCCGATTGACCCAAAGCCTGTTCAATGGCATCAAAAAGGAGATGACTTCGTTCGGCGCCGAGCGCATTGGCCTTTCGCCAGCCAACCGTAAACGTAAAGACCTGCTCCCGGTCATACCCCATTTCTTTGTTTTGAATGAAAGCGCGCTGTTGCCCGATGACGATGGTGCAAATCAGCAGCGCCACGGAAATGGCAAATTGAGCAACCACCAGACTTTGCCGAAAAACCGATTTGGAGCTACCGGAACGGCCGGAACCCGAACCACGCAAAGCCTGCATGGGTTGGAAACCCGCCATCAATACAGCCGGATAAACGCCTGCCAAAAGGATTGTCCCAACCAATGTGCCGCCAACCAATAGCCACAGCAACGGGCTTTCCCAGGGCAAAACAAACGTTCGACCCGCAAGGTCAGAAAACCAGGGCAGCGCCGTTTGTGTCATGAACAAGGCCAGCCCGCCTGCCATCGTAGCCAGCAGCACCGACTCGCCCAAAAATTGCCGGAATAATTGCCCCCGACCTGCGCCGATCAATTTTCGAACCCCGGCCTCGCGGGCGCGAATCTGCGCCCGAGCCGTCGTGAGGCTGACGTAATTGATCGCCGCCATCAACAAAATCAGGATGCCAACCAATGCAAAAGTAGCCACAGCGCGGCGGCTTCCTTTTTCAAAATGATCGCCTTTGATGCTTTGGTCGAAGTGCAGGTCGGTTAACGCGCCAAGGTGGAGGACGATGTTCGAGTCTTTTTTGGCGGTGGTTAGCAGAGCAGTTAATTGCTTGCCAACAGCTTCGGGCGCAACCCCGGGAAGCAGCTCGATAAAGGTATTGTAATTGAAATTGTTCCAACTTTCGTCGTTTTCCCGGTTGTTGCCCAGATCGAGCCATGCTTCCTGCGGTAACAACAGGTTCTGACGGAAACTCGATTCTGGTCGCGGGTCGCGCAACACGGCATGGACGACATACTCGGTCGAGTCCATGCGCAGCGTTTCGCCAAGCGCACTTCGGTCTCCGAATATCTTTCGGGCTAAGGTTTCTGTGAGCAGGATATCGTTTGGGCGTTCGCCAAAACCAACTGCGCTGCCCGCTGCAAATTCGTAGTCGAACGCCTCAAACCAGCCAGGCCCGACATAGGCATATTTTTCCTCTTCAAAAAAATTGACCCCGCGTTGGAGCACCGTTTTTTGACCATACGGGATCATGATCTGCGCGAAAGCGCCAATCCCCGGCGTTTGAGCGCACAATTCCGTGATTTTCAGCGGTGTGCTTCCCCATTGCCAGGTTTCCGTATCGCTGATTTTCAAATCGGTTTTGATGCGCCACAGGTTGTCCGAAAGGCGATGATAGCCATCGAAACGGAGTTCGTTTTGCACCCAAAGCGCAACCAGCATGGTCGCCGCCATCCCTACTGCCAGTCCGGTCAGGTTGAGCGCAGCATATAAGCGGTTGCGTAAAATGCTTCGAAAAGCAAGCTTTAAAGTATGCGTATACATGAACAAACTAATTTCTGATCTTGAAAATAATGCTCGCTTTTGCTGGCGCGAGGCTCCGCCTCGTGTCTACTATTTATGAGGCTCTGCCTCGTGTATTGGGCGACCGCGAAGGGTCGCTCTTACTCACTCCGCAAACTCTTCACCGGATTCGCCAGCGCCGCCCTCACACTCTGAAAACTCACCGTCAAAAACGCAATCGCCACGGCCAAAACGCCCGCCCCAGCAAACATCCACCATTGGATTTCAATCCGATACGCAAAATCAGCCAGCCATTTGTCCATAAAATACCAGGCCACGGGCGAGGCGATGACGATAGCGACAAACACCAGTTTCAAAAAGTCCTTGGCCAAAAGGCCGGTGATGCCCGCCACGGATGCGCCAAGCACTTTGCGGATGCCGATCTCTTTGGTGCGCTGTGCCACCATGTAGGCTGAAAGCCCCAATAAACCCAGTATCGCCAGCGTCATGGCTATTCCACTGAACAGAGATGCGATGCGATGCACTTGTTCCTGCCGGGCGTAAACCCGCTGAAAATGAGCATCCTGAAAAAAGTAATCAAGCGGAAAATCGGAGACGTGTTTGTTCCAGGCGGCTTCTACGGCAGCGAGGGTAGTGGGGATGTTTTCACCCGATATTTTCAAAAAAATGTAGCGGTACGAACTCCGGGGGGTCACATACATCACGAGGGGGTTGATGTCGTAGGCGACCGAGATGAAATGGAAATCTTTCATCACTCCGATGATTTTGCCAGGCGGCTCGCCGTGCCAGCCGAAAGTGGCAGAAAGCGGGTCAGAGAGTTGGAATCGCTTTGCCAGCGTTTCATTGACGATGAAATATTGCAGGGTATCGGCGCCGTCTTCTCTGAAGGTGTTGCCTTGCAGCAAGGGAATGCCCATCAAATCGAGAAATTCCGCACTGATGGCAATCGTTTTGGCAAAATTGGCGGGTGTTTCATCGGGCATTTCCGGGGTGGCAAAGGTAGCAGAGCCGGTTGATGCGCCCATGACCGTACTGGCGGAAGCTATTTTCAACACGCTGTTTTGGGCGCGCATTTCGTTGCGAAGGGTCTCAAAAAGTTGTCTCGAAGGCTGTTGCACCCGCAATACCAGCACTTGATCCTGCTCGTAGCCGAGGTCTTTTTCCTGCATGAACCGCAATTGGCGGTGAACGGTAAACGTGCCGATGAGCAGAATGCCTGTAATGGCAAACTGCAAAACCACCAGCCCTTGCCGCACCCGCACACTGTTGTCGCGCCTGCCCTGTTGACCCTGCCGGGTCAGGCCAAGGGGGGTCATGCGAGTAAGCACATAGGCCGGATAGATGCCAGCCATCAGCCCCGTCAGCAAGAGGAGGGCAACAAAAGCCAACGCCATTTGCCATGTCGCCATGTCGGCAAGGCTGATACGGGTGTCGGCGAGCTGATTGAAATACGGGATGGCAGCATGAGCAAATCCCAGCCCCGCCGCGCCGGCTATGCTCGACAGCAACAAGGCTTCGGAAAAATAGCGGCGCATCAGCATTCCCTTGCCCCCACCGAGCAATTTGCTGATGCCTACCTCTTTTGCCCGTTCGGAAGCCCGGGCAGTGGCGAGGTTCACGAAGTTGACCGCAGCCAGCAGCAATATCGCCAATGCGATAAGCCCAATGACCCGCAGTTGAGCGGCGGGCACGGCCTCTATGATGTCCCATTCCAGCACCGAGGTATGTATTTCGGTGATGGGCTGGAGGCGATGGCGGTAGTTTTTCAGGTATTCGATGCGGTGGCTGCCGGCGTTGCGGAGCACAATGTCATAGAGTTGCCGGGCAGCTTTATCCGCGTCGTTGCCGTCGTGCAGCAAGAGATACGTGAACGCGAGGGTATGTTCCCACTCGTACAACTGTGCCGGATCGTGGTGCGCGGGCCGGAGGAACTCAAAATCGAGATGGGTGTTATCCGGCACTTCCACAACCCCGGTAATGCGGAGCGGGCGACCATTGTCAATTTTCAAGGTCTGGTTCAGGGCCGGTTCGCTGCCGAAGTAGCGCAGCGCTGCTTTTTTGCTTAATACAATAGCATCCGGTGCCTTGAGGGCTTGGGCGGCATTCCCTTCCGCAAAGTGAAAATCAAACACCCGGAAAAAATTGCTGTCCGCCTCGATGAGGTTGTCCTCGTAAAACCGGATATCTGTATTGCGCTCAACCAATGCTTCGGTCGAGAACATGCGGTAGGGGTAAAATACGCGCACGACCTCTTTCGCCTGCGGAATTTCCTGATTAGCGTGGAAACCCAATGCGGACGGGGTACCGGAATAGCGATTGCCACTGCTTTCCTCTAAGTGGTTGACCCTGAAAATCCTTTCGTGGTTGGCAAAAGAACGATCGAAGCTCGTTTCCCGTTTCAGGTAAAGCAGGGAGAGCAGGACACAGACCATACCAATTGTAAGGCTACAGATTTCCAGCAAGGTGTAAGCCTTGCGTTTTTTTAGATGCCGATAGGTTGTCGTGAAAAAATTCATATCCTGTTTCGATTTAGGGAGTATCTGGATAATTGGTTTTAACCTGACTCCGCTGGCGCGAGGTTCTGCCTCGTGTCTACTATTTATGAGGCTCTTGCCTCATATTTCCAGGGCCCCTACTCACTTCGCAAACTCTTCACCGGATTCGCCAGCGCGGCTTTCACGCTCTGAAAACTCACCGTCAACATGGCAATCAGCACCGCAATCAAACCGGCGGCGATAAACATCCACCATTGCAAATCAATGCGGTAAGCAAAATCGGACAGCCATTGTTGCATGAAATAGTATGCAATGGGAGAAGCAATGACGATAGCAATGATGACCAATTTCATAAAGTCTCGAACCAGAAGATGCGAAATACTGGTCACCGATGCACCTAAGACCTTGCGAATGCCAATTTCTTTTGTCCGTTGTTCTGCCATAAAAGTCGCCAGGGCAAACAACCCGAGGCAAGCAATCAGGATAGCAAATACCGCAAAGCTGCCAAAAATACGACTCTGCCTCAGTATATCCTCGTACATACGGGCATAACCGTCGTCGAGAAAGGTGTAACGAATGGCCTGATTGGGCGACATTTTTTTCCATGCTTGTGTCACAGCCTCCACGGTCTGGGGCATATCGGAGGTCTTTACTTTCACGGCTGTGATCCCCGGGCTGTTGCCTAGCATGAGACATACGCCACCGATATTCTCCCGAAACGATTCAAAATGGAAATCCTTCACCACACCGATAATCGTGTATATGCGATCATCGTTGGTAATGCGCTTGCCTACAGGCTGCTCAAAATTCAATTTCCTGGCCAGTGTCTGGTTGATGACCACCGACTGCGAGTCGCTTGGTATTTCGTACGAGAAATCGCGGCCTTCCACCATTTTCATACCCAGTGTCTGAATGTAGTCATGGTCAACTTGCCACATTTGGAAGGTTACATAGTCGTTGTTTTTATCCTTGCCAACTTCCCAAAACGTGTTGCCGTTGCGTTTAGACCCTCCTCCTGAAATTGGCAGAAAATCACTGACACTTACATTTTCCACGCTTGATATCTGGAGGAGTTCTTGTTTTAAAGCTGGAATTTTGTCGCCTAAACTCTGGGTGCCTTGCAACAACAAAACCTGCTCTTTGTCAAAGCCAAGCCGGGTGTTTAAAATAAAATCCGTTTGCTTGAACACCACGATAGCTCCAATAATCAACACAGTAGAGGCTGCAAATTGGAAAACAACTAAGCCGCTCCGCAGAGTGGCATTTTTGCCCCCCTGATGCACATATCCTTTCAACACGCGCACGGGCTGGAATGACCCCATATAAAACGCCGGGTAAAGCCCCGCCAATAGCCCAACGAAAAGTGCAGACCCCACAAAAAGTGGCAAAAACCAAACCTCTTTCCAGGGTACTGTCAGTGATTTGTCGGCTAATTGATTAAAAGAGGGCAGACAAACCAAGGCCAAAAAAAAGCCCAGAACAAATGCTCCGGCACTGAGTAGCACCGCTTCTGTCAAAAATTGAATAACCAAATTGCTGCGATGTGAACCTATCGCTTTACGCACGCCTACTTCGCGTGCGCGTTCCGCAGAGCGGGCTGTACTCAGGTTGATAAAATTGATGCCGGCAATCAGCAAAATGAAAAAGGCAATGGTACCAAAAAGCCAGACCATGCGTGTATCGCCATGCGTAAATCCGTCGGCGATGCCCGCAGAATGCAGATGAATTTGCGAAACGGGCTGTAGTTCCAGCCCAATAGATTGCCGCACTTTTTCGATGGCAGCAGCATCCATACCTTCTTTTTTGAAGACATCAACCAGGTACTTGTCAAAAACAGTGGTCAGCATTTTTTCTTCAAACTGCTTCACGTCAGTTCCAGGACGCAGGCGCAGATATGTGTGGTAATTGCTGGCGTCCCAATTGGTTTGTTCTCCAGGATAGAATTCCAGGCCGCTTTGTGTGATAAGAAAATCAAAACCCAAATGCGAATTATTCGGAAAATCCTGCATGACACCGCCAATGAGTAAGGGGTCTTTTGTATTGTCGTTGAAAATCAGTGATTTTCCCAATGGATTTTCACCGGAGAAATATTTGTCGCAAATTCTTTTTGAAATCACAATCGAATTAGGTTGTTCCAGCGCAGTGGCTGAATTACCGTAAATCATTAGAATTTCCAGCAGGTCAAGTATCTCCGGATCAGCAAAAGTAAAGCCTTCCTCGTAGTGGTTTTCTATTTCGTTCACCTGGCGAAATGAGTTGCCGCCACCTGTGAACAAGGTGTTCGGATTGATTCGGCCAATCATTTCAATCTCCGCCAACTCCGCTTTCAAGGCCGGGGCAAAGGGAGCTGGGAAACTCACCCCTCTGTCTACTGCTCCTGCTGTGCGATTGATACCAATCACTCTGTAGAGATTTGACGCATTTTTATAATGCGTATCAAAGCTCAACTCATGCCTGATAAACATTGTAATAAGTATACAGGCAGCAACCCCCAGTGCAAAACCACCAACTTTTATAGCCGTATACATTTTCTGCCTCGAAAGGTTTCGGATTGCTATTTTTAAGTTATAGATCAGCATGATTTTTTTATTTAAAATGAAAATTTGAATCTGTCATAGATGGGGTGCTGCGCATTGCTGATGGAGGTGGCAACTGAGTTGATAGCTGAGCGCCAGGGCGAAGTAACGGCCTCATGTTTCCAGGCAACGGCACAAGCCTGCCCCTACTCACTCCGCAAACTCCTCACCGGATTCGCCAGCGCCGCCCGGGCGCTTTGCACCCCAACCGTCAGGATCGCCACCAAAAACGTCGCCAGCAAAGCCACCCCAAAAATACCGGCGCCCACGGATATCCGATAGGCGTAGTCCTCAAGCCAGGCATTCATGACCAATCGGGCTACAGGCGCAGCCAGGATAAATGCAACGACAATCAGTCGGGTGTATTCTTTAAAAAACAGCCAGAGAATAGCCGCCACGCTGGCGCCAAGGGTTTTGCGAATGCCTACCTCTTTGCGCTTGCGGGTGACCATGTAGGAAGCTAACCCGTACAAACCGATGCAACCGATAAAAATGGCGATGCCTGCAAAAGCGTTTACCAGGTTTAAAATCATAGCCTCGGTTTTCAAAAATTCCTCCATGCGCTCGTCCATGAACTGGTGCGCATAAGCGTGGTCGGGATAATTTTTCTCCCATACTTCGCGGATTTGCGCCAACACTGGCGCCGGATTACCAGGGTTGAGTTGTACCGCACAGGTTTCATAGCCGGCAGCAAACGTGCTGATGGTAATGGCGGCAATGGGTTCCTGCAGCGACCAGTTATGGAAATCCCGAACCACACCCACAATCGGCGCGGTGACTTTATCTATGGTGATGTTTTTATTCAACACATCTTCCGGCGATGCTAAGTTGAGTTTTTTTACAAAGGTTTCATTGACCACAAATTCCCGCATGGTATCTCCGGGGTGCAGGTTGCGACCGGCCACCAATTGCAGTCCAAAAGTCTGGAGGTATTGATCGTCTCCGGGTTTGTTGTTCACCAACCAGGGTTCAACAGCAGGGCGATTGTCGAAACGAACGCCCGTATGGTTATTGGAATGCGTGGCTGGCGGCTGGTAGCACAGCGATACGTGCTGTACACCGGCTATTTGCTGGAGTTGTTGTTGCAGCTTGATTTTGTTTGCGGGCTCAGGTACCTCCAACGTCAAAATCGCTCCGGGTTTGAACCCCCAATCGGCGTTTTGCGCGTAATGCATTTGAGCCGTGATCACTGCGGCGCCAATAATGAGGGTTTGAGAAATGCCAAATTGCGTTGCGACCAAGACTCTTCGAAGCGAAAAACCGCCGGTTTTTGGCGCGTTGAAGGTAGCTTTGAGCGCGGTGATCGGGCTAAAACCAGACTGCATCATGCCCGGATAAAAACCGGCCAAAAAAGTCAGCACAATGCCCAATGCGGTTAAAAACAAACCCAAAGTTGCCAGCAATCCGGCATTAAAGCGAAGGTTTTCCTCCAGCCACGAGTTCAGGTAAGGCAAAGCGAGTTGAGCCAGCAAAGCGCCAATAACAAGCGATGCAAAAACAATTAACCCGGTCTCCAGGATAAATTGCCAAAACAATTGCCCCCGTGTGCTCCCCAGTGATTTGCGCACGCCCACTTCCCGGATGCGGGTCAGCGCCTGTGCCGTCGCCATATTGATAAAATTGACGCAAGCGGTGATGAGCAAAAACAACCCGATGAATCCGAGCGCCCAAAGGTGTTTTTGGTTGACATTGAACCCATATTCCGTGTCGAAGTGCAACGCGGTGAGGGCTTTGGCTTTGTATTGAAAAAAATCAGCGTTATCAGGGTGTGGGTGTTTTTTAATGATTTGGGGCATAAATTTTTGCAAATCGGCCAGGCCGTACCCTTGCTGCAAGCGGACAAAACAGAAGTTACCCCCTCGGGCTCCGCCCCAATAGTCCAGCCCCGATGCTGTTTCGGGCCTGCTTTTCAGGCTTTCCCAGGAGCCCAGAATTTCGTTTCGGTAATCCGTGTTTTCAGGCAAATCGCGTAGAATTCCCACAACCCGAAGGTCAATGCTGTTGTTGAGTCGCACTATTTTGTCAAGTGGATCGGCGCTGCCGAAGTATTTGTTGGCCTGGTTGGCGGTGAGCATCACCGTATTGGGTTCTGATAGCGAACGGATATCCCCGCGTAGCAAAGGCAGATTGAGGAGTTCTAAGTATTCCGGCTCGACCCAGGCAAATTTTTCCTGCTCTTTGTACTTGTCTTTGCCTCCATTCGCATTTATCACAGTGATGAGGGCTTCATAAATGTCAGATCGCATGGCCGCTTTCTCCAAAAACGCACACTCTTCCCGCAGCGCTTTTGCCATTGGCGCGGGCACCCCGGAAAAGGGCATCAGCTTTTCAGTTTTTACATCCATCACGATGCGCGCCAGTCGCCCAACGTCTTGGTGTTGGGTTTCAAAGCTAAGGTGGTGCCGGATGAGCGTAAAAATCAGGATACAGCAAGCAATGCTCAGGCTCATGCCAAGCACATTGAGCATTGCATAATCCCGCTGTCTGGCAAGCTTTCGGAAAGCGATGACAAAATAATTTTGAAGCATATTTCTTATCCTTTGTTTATGCAAAAAATCGCTGATTGCTGGCGCGAGGCTCCGCCTCGTGTCTACTATTCATGAGGCTCTGCCTCGTTTATTGGGCGACCGCGAGGGTCGCCCCTACTCACTCCGCAAACTCTTCACCGGGTTTGCCAGCGCCGCTTTCACACTCTGAAAACTCACGGTCAAAAAAGCAATCGCCACAGCGCCAGCGCCGGCCATCGCAAACATCCACCATTCCAATTCAATACGATACACAAAATCAGCTAACCATTGTTGCATAAAATAATACGCAACAGGCGTGGCAATCAAAATTGCGATGCCGACCAATTTCAAAAAGTCTTTGGCCAAAAGCCCCGTAATGCCCGCCACTGAAGCGCCAAGCACCTTCCGGATGCCAATTTCTTTCGTGCGCTGTTCCGCCGTAAACGTGGCCAACGCAAACAAACCCAGACAGCCGATAAAAAGCGCCAGGCCTGTGAAAACGCCCAAAACAGACGCCGTTTTAGCTTCCTCCCGATACAAACGCGCAAAGGCAGCATCCAAAAAATCGTATTCAAACGGCGCGCCGGGAACCGCTGCTTTCCAAAGCGCCGCCGTTTTATCAATCGCCGCTTTTTCGGCGCCCGCTTTTAACCGGACAGCGATGTACGAACCCCAGGTTTGGTAGGTTTTTGAAGATTCGTGGAACAGGGCGGTTGGTTCGATGAGGCTTTTGACCGAAGCTAAGTGGAAATCGCGCATGACGCCAATGACCTGGAACCGCTGGTTTTGGTTGCCAGGATACCGCATCCATTTTCCGATGGGGTCATTCCAACCCATCGCTTTCACCGCCGATTCATTCAGAATAACAGACGTGGAATCCAGCTTCGAATTGGACTGAAAATTTCGCCCGGCAATGATTTCAATGCCCAGCGTGGGCGCAAAATTGGCGTCGGTTAAAAAAGAGCTGAGGAGTAAAGTAGGCGTCACGGTTCGGTCTTGTGCGCCTTGTTCGGGTTCATAATAGTCGCCAAAACTGCCCAAAGAAGGCAGGTAAGTAGACCAGGTTGCGTCCACCGCCTCGGGCATTTGCAACAATTGCTGCCGGAAAGTTTCCCGTGCCGAAGGCGATTCCAAATGCCGTGCCCCAGGCAGCACCAATACATGTTCACGCTGCAATCCCGGCGATTGCTTCCGGGCAAATTCCAATTGCCGGTACACCACAAACGAACCAAACATCAGCGCAATAGAAACGGCAAACTGGAAAACTACCAACCCGCTCCGGATACCGGCATGACCGCCTTTTGAAGTGCCGGAAGCCGATTTGAAGATTTCAGTGGTTTTAAATTTGGACAGGTACAGCGCAGGATACAGTCCGCCGGTTAAGCCGGCCAGCAGGGGCAGGCCAATGGTCAGTCCTGCAATTTGTGGGGAAAACAAATCAGAAACGGCCAATTCCAACTCCGTCAGTTGGTTAAACCAGGGCAGCGAAATACCTGCAAATACGCCGGCCAACACCATGGCGGCCACGCCGTATAAGAGCGCTTCGGTGAGAAACTGCCCCGCCAACGCGCTGCGCTGAGAACCTAAGGCTTTCCGCACCCCCACTTCCCGCGCCCGCCGCATGGAACGGGCCGTGGAGAGGTTCATAAAATTCACGCAGGCCAGCAACAGGATCAAAGCCCCAACGATGCTGAAAATGCGCACCTGCTGCCGGTCGCCCAAGGTGCCAAGCCGCGAAATCAAGTCTCCGGAATCCAGGTGTAACTCTGGTAAAGGCAACAACCGAACGTCGAGCCGGTCGCCTTTTTTGAGGTTCTCCTCAAAATTTTGGCCGATGCGCTCATAAGCCGCCGGAGCATAAGCCCGCACCATCGCCGGGAATTTGGCTTCCAACGCTGCGAAGCTGGCGGCGTCCGGCGTTTTGCGCAGCTTTACCCAGGTGTCTACCTGCAGCCAGATCCAGCTCCAGGCAAAGTTTTCCACGACCCTAAAATCGGCCATTGGCGTCAAAAAATCAAACTGCACCGTGGAGGTGGAAGGCAGGTTTTTGACGATGCCCGTCACTTTAAACAGGCGGTCGTTCAGTGCCAGGGCCTGCCCCATTGCCGGCGTTTTGCCAAAGTATTTTTCAGCGGCTTTTTCGGTCAGCACCAGGCTGCCCGGCGCATCCAAGGCCGTGGCTGCATCCCCTTCCGCCATTGGAAAACCGAATAATTCTATAAAAGCGGTATCGGCTGCCATCGCCGTGTTTTCTGTAAATACCAGCGGTGCGTGCCCTTGTTGGTCGCGGCGCACTACCACATCGCCGAGGTGGAAGGTGCGGGCTGCTAATTCAATCTCCGGGTAGTCGGCCACTAAGCGTGGCCCCACCGGCGGCGGCGTATTGGTGGTAATCCCTTCCTGGTCGCCCATTTTCACATCGAGCGCCACCGCGCAAATCCGGTCCGCATGGGGCAGAAACCGGTCATAGCTTTGTTCATGCACCACGTATAGCCCGATGAGCCAGCAAGCCGCCAGCCCGACGGCTAAGCCGGTTACATTAATAAGGGAGAAAAAAGTTTGCCGCCGGAAGTTGCGCAAGGCGATTTTCAGGTAGTTGATCCACATGTGTATTGAGTTAAAATGATCTGCCGGGTTGGGTAGGGCAATTGGCGTGCCATGAATAGAAGAGGTTTGTTTTCAAAGACTTAAGAATGTAGATCGCAAACGGGTTGTTCGATTTCGGACAAAGATGCGTGCGCAGGCGGACGGGTAAGCCCCCCCCTTCTGGGATCGGCAGAGTTAGGTTGGGCGTAATTTAAATTTCCAGCAACGCTTCAAACAGTTGTTTCCATGCCTCATTTGGAGGCGGATGCTGCTGAATCCAGACCGCCAATAACCTGTGAGAATCAGCATCTTTTTTTAATAATTGCTGTAACGCTACAAGGGTAAATGCTTTTGGGTAAACGACTTGAGGTTGGATGTTTTTTGTCTGCATTTCTTCCAGCAAAGGCAATGCCATTGTCAACGAGGGGCATTTTTTTAATAGCATATTGAAAGTAACAAGACTAAGATTGATTTCTTTTGATTTCATTTCTTCAAGCACCTGATTAGCGATGGTGTAATTGGGGCTTTTATTGATCAAAGTATTGTATGCAATATCGTTGGGTATTACCCCACTTTGTTGCATTTCCTTAAACCAATGCGAAGCGGTATTGTAGTCGGGGCTTTTATTGATCAACGTATTGTATGCAATATCGTTGGGTATTACCCCACTTTGTTGCATTTCCTCAAACCATCCATGAGCGACAGCATAATTCGGGCTTTTGTTAATAAGCGTATTAAACAAGACCTCATCAAGCGCCAGACCTGCTTGTTCCATTTCTTTGAGCCACTGTTTGGCGGTAGCTGTATCCGGGCTTTTATTAATTAAGGTAGAATAAGAAAATTTATCGGGGGTCAAGCCATTTTGTTGCATTTCCTCAAACCAAAAATTGGCAGTGGAATAGTTGGGGCTTTTATTTACCAGAGTATTATATAAAAATACATCGGGCGTCAAGCCCTTTTGTTTCATTTCCTTAAACCAATGCCGGGCGGTATCGTAGTCGGGGCTTTTGTTGACTAAAATATTGTATGAAATTTCACTGGGAATCAAATTTCTTTTATTCATTTCATCAAACCATTGCCTAATGGTAAGATAGTCGGGACTTTTGTTGATTAAAATATTATATGAAACTTCGTCGGGCGTCAAGCCCTTTTCTTGCATTGCTTCAAACCATCGAAGCGCAGTGGGGTAATTGGGACATTTATTGATCAGAGTATTGTATGAAAACTCATCGGGCGTCAGGCCCTTTTCTTGCATTGCTTCAAACCATTCATTGGCGGTATCATAATTCGGGCTTTTTTTAATCAAGGTGGAATAGGTAATACTATCGGGCGTTAATCCCTTTTGTTGCATTTCCTCAAACCATTCCAGCGCAGTATTATAGTCCGGGCTTTTATTAATCAAGGTGGAGTAAGAAACATTATTGGGCGTCAAGCCCTTTTGTTGCATTTCCTCAAGCCATTTTAAAGAATCCGTATAGTCTGCTACATGAAGAATTGTATTATAAACAATAGTTTTATCTTCTTCTTTTTGAACAATATTCAAAGCATCGAGCAACGTGTTCCACGATTTCGTCTTATCGCCCATCTCAAGGTAGATTACAGCGATTTCCATTCGAAAGCCGATAAAATCAGGTGTTTCTTTGATCAAAAATGAAAATTTATCAAGTTGATCTTTCAGCTTTTCTTCTCTCCTAAACTTTTTCCCGATCTTCGCCTGCTGTTCCGCCAACGCCATCTGCATGGCCGGTTTCCCTTTAAAATGAAGGCGGCAAGCCTCCCGAACATATCCGTTTATAGAAAAGCACTGGTTTTCAGCATCCGGCAGGATTAATAGTTTATCATAGAGCGACTGGAAGGCCTGCTGTAATATGCCAGGATCAGGTTGCATTGACATAAATTCGGCAACTGGCCTGGGCTTATAGGTAAACACCAACCGACAAATCAGAGCCGCCTCAATTTCATCCAAAGCATCAAGCAGCAATTTCAGGTAAGCTTCCCGGTAGGTTTCAAAAAGGGTGGATGCTCCAATATCCGCCAGAAAAGCTTCTTTGCTGAAAAAAAACTTTTTGAAGGTGCGGGGAATATTAAGCATTAGCCAGGTATTGCCGCCTGTTTTTTCGTAAATGAGATTGTATTCATCCGGGGTGAATTGGTGGTATTGATCCCGGAAATAATCGGGAGCTATTTTATGCAACTGCGTTTCTTTAAGTCCGATGCTACGGGCATCCATCTCCTGCAAGTCAATCACATACCGGCATTCGAGGATGACTTTAATGTTGGAATTGGCAGTCAGCATTTTGAGCAGAACGGACAAAGCTGGCTCCCGGATAGCATGACTTTCCTGCCCTGGTTTCAATTCGAGCGCAAGCTCCATATTTTCAAACCAGACTAATGTTTTTTGCTGAAATCGCTCGGTAATCGTTTGTGCTAAGCGATGGGTTTCCGGCATTTCTTTTTCTCCAAAAATGATGTCGCAGGCGATGGCCTGGGGCAGCAGGTCTTCGGTGAGGGTAACCCGCAGGGTTTGGTTCGGAGCCAGGTTGGCTTCCGCCCATTTTCCGATGGTGAATGACTTGCCCATTTGCGCCAGGCCGTAGAAGGTAAAGATGCATTTATCGGGGTTGTTCCAGAAGTCGGTCAGTTGTTTTAGTTCCCGGCTGCGTCCAATATCAGAGCGTTGTGGCTGCAGTGCTTCCGACCTATTCGTGACTGCCGGCGGGACATATAAATTTGGATGAATAGGGACGGGTTGGATTCTTGGCAAATTTCCAAACAAAAGAAACAGATCATCCTCATCAGCGGGCATTTGAAAGGCGTGAATTGGCAGGAAATAAGGAATATTTCCTTTGTTGCTGCCCGGCGGCAATACGGCATTGAATTTCTTTTTCCCGGCTTCTTCCTGATCGTATATCCTTTTTCGAATGATACTGCCTTCCCAACCGACACCAAGCCCAATGCCGGGGTCTTCGTCGCCTTCTGCCCTTCGCTTGTAGGTTTCTGTGCAAATGCACAGCACATAGTCTGCTCCCCTGATTTGCCGAAACATCCAGGTATCCCAACCTTCATCCGGATAAGCGCCTGTCACAAACTGGTCAATATTGGCATCTACTCCTCTGTTGCGCAGTTTATTCGCAAAATCAGCGACCCAGGCATCGTTTTCCGGGCTTTCGCGGCTGTAACTGATGAATACCTTCAACGGAATATGAGAGGTAGCGTTTGGGTCGTTCATACACTTGAATGGATAGGGTTAAAAATGCGCCATTAAGGTAGGAAAAAAATATTTAATTGACTCACCCCCCCATCAACACCCGCAAAGCCTCCCCACAAGCCGCATCCTCAAACAAAGCCTCCACAGGATTCTCAAAACCCGGAATGGCTGCGCTCTTCAGCGTATTCCCCATGAGGAGTTTGCTGGCAGGCATAAATTATGCCCAGGCAACCCAAAATACCCTTGCCGGTATCATTCCTTTCAGCGGCCAGACAATCACTCATTTTAAAATCCGCGAAGAACAGGGCATTCCCGATACCCACGCTGGCGCGAGGCTCCGCCTCGTGTCTGCTATTTAAGAGGCTCCAGCCTCTTGTCCGGGCGACCGCGAAAGGCCCACGCTCGCATCCAGTCTTCATCTCCTCTCGTCAAAATCGCGTGGCGCGCCAAAGTTTTTAACCCGCCGCGGCCTGTCTTCCGGTCTCAAGACCGACGTGAGTCTAATCGCTGCTGTGCGGAGGTTCAGTCGCAATCGGGATGGATGATGAGCCGTTGATCAGCAGTGCAGATCGCACAGAAAGAAGTAGGGAACAACTCCTGTATTTTATTAAATTTGCCAGCAAAGCTTCCATCAATGAATGCCTCGTTTGATCTATCCGGCAAATGGTCTAGTTTAAGGGCGACCCTGCGCTTCTTCAGGAAGCATTTCGCTGTGGTCTTTGGTCTTGGGCTCCTGGCCGCTTTGGGTAGGGTGGCACAACTTGGCGGATTTGGGCTGGTCACATCCTGGATGAATTTCCTTCTGGAAATTGCGGTTGAGGGTGCGCACGTGCTGTTGTTTTTGTACGTGCTGGGGCTCGCGGATGTCAAACGTGGGTGGCTTCGGGTCCGGCGGTTTTTTGCAAACAGCGCCCAACGGAAATTGCTGTGGGGTACGGCAGTCCATAATTTTAAAACGCAATGGGTGCCCATTTTACTGAACATTCTTGGCTTTTTGCTCATCGCTTCGGCGTTGAATTTTTTGATTGACTGGCTGGCTTACGGGACTCCCCTGCTGCTGAAATTAAAAGAAAATGGACTCCTGGTCCCGTTCTCTTCTGAATGGGTACTTCTATTGTTTTTCAAGAACCTGACTGTAATTCCCTTGATGATCGTTTTCGAGACTGTTTTGGTGCTTTGGGTGACGGATAAACTATAAACTGGTCGTAACGAGTCCGTGAAGGAGGTCTGTGCTTACACTTACGAGTATCTCCCACGTTGAGAGAACAAATTCTGACCTGAACCGGAAAGCATCACATTTATAATAAACACCTATGCACCGCAAACACCTAAACCCTCCCTCCCTCCCAGACTGGAGCAGCATGTTCTCTCAGATCGTCTTAACCGAGCAAAACGGGCTGAAATTTATTCATATTTCAGGCCAGGTAGGCGTAGATCAGGACAAAAAGCTGGCAGGCGATGGCAGTCTTAGCGCACAAACCCGACAAGCGCTGGCAAACCTGCAGGTGGCCCTTGGCGCTGTTGGGGCAAGTCTTAGCGATGTCGTCAAGCTCACGATCTATGTGGTAGCTTATGAATATGAACAAGCTGCCATCATTCGGGAAGCGTTGAGGGCGGTTTTCCCGCCGGAACAATTACCAGCCTTATCTTTATTGGGCGTAGCGGCGCTGGCCGACCCCCAATTCCTGATTGAAATTGAGGCGGAAGTGATTGGTGAGGCAACTACAAATGAATAGATGTCTAAGCCTCCGCAGGTGCTATTTTTTTTACCACATAGACCACATAGGGGTTTTCACATAGTTCACATAGGCGGCTTTCCTGTGCTATGTGGGCTATGTGAAAACCCCTATGTGAACTATGTGGTAAATAAACACCTATTTACCCCGCCTTTACATTCTTTTACAATTCCTAAAGCCCAAAAAATATACTTCAGACTACCTTTGAAGTTCAAAATTTCATCAATTGGCCACATCGAACTCCATGAGGTACCTCTTCATCATCCTTGCCACATCAACACTTATATCTTGTTCACCCAAAGTAACTCCAACCGGAGCCGACTGGGTGTATGATGATTCCGTCAATCGTCAATTTTGGACAGCCGAGTGGAGTCCGGATGACAAATTTGTAGCGATTGCCGGGGTAGACAGTACCGTTAGAATTTACCATGCGCATAATCTCCGTTTGTACAAATCATTTGCAATTCCCAACTGGATACACGCCGTAAAGTGGAACCCGGATGGCAATCTGCTGGCCATTGCTACGCTCAGTGAATATGCGCAATTAATTGATGTAAAAGCAAATAAAATCATCCAATTAAACAATAACCTTGGCCCAACACGCGACCCTGCCGAAAATGGATCCAGGGCTATTGGCTGGAATCATACCGGCGATCTGCTTGCAGTGGGTGGGTTGGATGGAATTATAAAAATTTGGGATAAACAGGGGACTTTATTAAATTCTATAGACAAATACAAACCAGGAACCAGCTTTGTTACCTATCTGGCTTTAGATTGGCATCCCTCCAAAAATATATTTGTTGCTGCGAATTTTGAAATACAGTTGTATGACGGCAATGGCAAAGAAATCAACGTCATGGAGCATGTGAACAAGGAAGCAATCATGCTTTGTGCGAAATGGCATCCTTCGGGTAGTTTTTTCGTTATTGGCGATTATGGTTTCACCTGGGAAGGAAAAAATGTACCCAGTCTGCTTCATTTCTGGTCTTCCGATGGCCAATTACTCAAAAGTGTATCCGGCAGCAAAGCAGAGTACCGCAATATTGACTGGAATGGCAAGGGTGATTTATTGGCGACTGCCAGCGATAAACTCCGGATCTGGACAAAAGAAGGGAATTTACTACACGAAGGCCCTGCTGATGGTTTAAATTATTTATGGGGAATTAGCTGGAATCATAAAGGGAGAAAAATTGTAACTTCCAGTCGCTACAAGACGATAGCAATATGGGACAGTACTGCGCGATTATTAAAAAGAATTGATGTTGAATAGTGCCACTGCCGGAAATCATACCAGAAATTGACCTGCGTCATTTCCTGGCCCGCCTTTTCCTGCAAATTTTGTCGCATGATTTAAGCATCGCGTTTTAACCCGAATCCGTGCCACTCCACCTCGGGCGGCCCGATTCTTAAAAAACTCTGCCATGCGCCTCATCCAACAATTCCTGCCTAATCCGCACCACACCGAAATCAATCGGATTTTTGTAAAAGCCAAACCCGCAGCAGCCTGGGAATATGCCCGGCATTTCGACGCCGGCAAGATTCCCTGGGTTCGGCTGCTGTTCGACATCCGCGCCCTGCCCGACCTGTTGCGCGGGCGGGAAAGAACCGAAGAAGACCGCAGCGTTGGTGTTGATCAGGTGGCCCGCAATGGGACGGGCTTTATGATCCTGGCCGAAAAACCGGGACAGGAGGTCGTCGTGGGGTCCGTAGGTCAATTCTGGCATTTGAACATTCCGTTTGCCACCGTCGCGCCGTCCGATTTTCGCGATTTCCAGGAGCCGGGCTGGGGCAAATTAGCCTGGGCCATTTCAGTGGAACCCTACGGCGAAGGCAGCACCATTGCCCTCGAATTGCGCACCACGGCCACCGACGAAGCCAGTTGGGAAAAACTCAACCGATACTACATGCTAATCGGCCTCGGATCGCAGCCAATCCGCCGCGCCGCCATGGCGCATATTACGGCGGAACTGGGCAAACTCAAAACGCCCGATGAAGACGACGTCGTGCTGCCCGGCGACGAGCGCTTACCCGGCGCCCGCTATGCCCTCAACCACAAAATAGACATCGAAGCGCCGCAGGCCTTGGTCTGGCGCTACCTGATGCAATTGGGCTGCGACCGCGCTGGTTGGTACAGCATAGATGCCCTCGACCATGAAGGCATTCCGAGCACGGACCACTTAGTGGAGGGCTGGGAAAGCCGCCAGGTCGGCGACAAAGTGCCGGCCACCTTAGCCCTTGATAACTTCTATGAGGTTTTAGCGGTAGAACCGGGACACTACTTAGTATTGGGCGGCGAAGTGGATCGCATCGGCGGTCATTTTGCCACGACCTGGGCCTTCGCCCTCGAACCCATCGGGCACGACGCCTGCCGACTCTACACCCGCGTGCGCGTAGACGGGGCGCCCAAATGGAAAGAATGGCTGCTGGCTGGTTTGTACTACCCACCGATACATGCCCTGATGGAACGCGCGCAGTTGAACCATATTCAAAAGTTGGCGGAACGGGACGCCTGGGCCCGAGTTTCCGAAATTTCTGAAGCCGCTCATTGATCAAAACTTCATGAATATGAAACTGATGACGCTTGTAGGCAGTGGTAAAAAAATCGGACTATTTACCATGCCGTTTTTAATTGCTGGAATTATGCTGAATATTCTATATCCGGATTTTTTCAGCGTCAATGGTCCACCTGAATCAATTGTTTGGATTTCAATTGTATTTTTAATAATTGGCACAATCAATTGGATTTGGTCAGTTGTGTTGATCATCACAAAAATACCGCGAAAGGAACTCATTACAACAGGGCCTTATTCTTTAATAAAACATCCACTTTATACGGGTGCTGCATTGTTGGTTTTCCCATGGATAGGACTGATTTTCAATACCTGGCTGGGCATATTAATTGGCATAATTATGTATGTCGGGTCAAGAATTTTTTCACCTGAAGAGGAGCAGTTGCTTTCAGAAATATTTGGTAAAGAATGGGATGAATATTGTAAAAAGGTAAAACTGCCATGGATATAAAAAAAAGCGTGCGCATGGTAGGAATTACAATTTCAATCCTATTGATCTGCTTTCTTATGCTGATAGTTGTATTACTGCTCTACAGTCCAGGCTTTTGGCTGGCCGAATCAGATGACGCCGTGGCAGTTTTGGCAAAAATAAAAACAGGCATCAACCGCTTGGAGCAACATTGATGCCTGTCGAAAAAAATGATGATGAGTTTACAACTTTATCTGAACGCCTGCATTGAGCAGGGAAATGCCGTAGCCAAGTTCAGCAAAAACGCCAAGGTTCTTTTTGAAGTAATAAGCAGCGCCCACAAAACCGCTGTAAGTCAGTTGGTTTTTCGCCGGCCGCGTGAAAGAAGGCTGGTCTTCCGTGTTTTTGACGTCACTTGCCGGGGTGATGATGATGTGGTTTACGGAAGGCATATTGTAGCCAATCATAAAACCGCCGTATACATCCCAATTGTCGCGGGGGTTGCCGTGCGCAGCAGCGCGGAGGCCTACGATGGTATAATCTGTTTCAAAGCGCTCAATCGAGCCGTTGGGCTGGGTGACGATGTTGCTCTCCGTGGATGAAAAAGCGGCATACGCGCCTAAAGAGACTTGTTTGGACACGCGATAATCCAAACGCACGCTGGCCGGAGGAACGATGGTTTTACCGCGGTCGGCTGCGAAAGTAGGCACGAGGCCGATACCGGCGGCTAAATCCAGATCGCCTTTTTTTATTTTCGTAAACTGAGCTTGTCCGGTTGTCAGGGAGATGGCCGCAATTGCGATCGAGAGCAGGATTCTGTACATGGTTTTGTCTTTTTTTTAGGATTTGCAAAGGCTGATTATGTACCTGATTGCAATGCAAAAGTAAGACAAAAGGCGCTGCTTGTCAAGTAAAGCAACCAAATTTTATTTTTTACAAAAACAAAAAAATGCGATTATTGGTTTTTAAATTTTATAAAACGGTTAAATTTTTAATTTTAATTTTGACAAACATGCATTTTCGGAATTTAGCTCCGAAGCTGTTGAATCGCTCCGAATAAAAAAATTATTGCGTTTTTTTACTTTGCCCGGAGGCTGGGCGACGGAATACTCTCCGACCCCACAACAGGACCTGAAATCCATAAATACCGCTCCAAAAAACCAGCGCTGCAAACGACATAGCACCGGCGCCGGCAAACAATTTCACAGCCCGCAGATTGATGTCGAGGAACTCGTAGCTCACAAAATCAGAAACCAGAAAGCCTGTATGGATGCAAAACAGGAAAAATAAAACCTTGACCAAAGTTTTGAGGTAAAAAACCTGACGGGCCACATCACTCCGACGGCCTTCACGCGCTTTGTGGCGGATGTACCGGTAAGCGAAATACAGGTAAGCAAAGAAGGTCGTGATGTACAAAAAGTGCTCAACCGCGCCATAAAAGGGGCTGTAGAAGTAGCGACCCGGCGTTCCTTTGTATTCTACCAGATTAAAAAAAATGGCTAAGAAGAACAAAAGCTGCCCCAACGGAAGGATAAAATGCTTGATATCGCTCCGTTGCAGGCGATAGGCCGGGTACAGGGTTAGTTTTACATAATAGAACAACAGCGGCGGGAAGGACAGCGTAAAATAAATGGGTAAAAACTGAAACTTAGGGTAGCTTACATACACATTACTGATGAGCAGGATGTTGTGGAGCAGCGTCAGCCCCATCGTGATGAGCAGGATGCCGTAGAACCCGTTGGCCCGCTTCTCACCCGATTGTTTTAGAAAAAACAGCCCGCCCACAGAAATACTCTGCAGCACGCCCACCAGCAGCGCGGCAATGAGCAGGTAAAACCAGATTGTATGCGATCCCATGGGCCTTTGCGTTGTTTGCAGGCCAAATTTAGCATATTGCGGCGCACAAGCGACAACAATTCTTGCTGAAAATCCTTATATTTGTCTCAGTTCAAACCCATTTTCACATGAGTAGCAACATTGCAACCGCTGAAAAGTACCTCACCTTAGCAGAATACCTCGACCTTGAAGACAGGGCCGAGGTAAAACACGAATTTGATAACGGAAAAGCCATTGAAATGTCCGGAGCAAAATTTGAACACAATCTCATCTCAGCTCAAATCATAGGCATACTGCTCAATCTATTGAATGTCCGGGAGAAACCCTGTTCGGTACTGACCGGTGACATGAAAATCTACCTTCCGCTTCACAACAAAGCTGTATACCCGGACGTAACCGTTGTGTGTGAAAAACCAGAATTTTGGAACGACCGCAGGGATCTCATTCTGAATCCTGTTTTGGTTGTTGAAGTCCTTTCCGAATCCACAGAAAGTTATGACCGGGGCGAAAAATTCAATCAATATTGCTCCCTGTCATCTTTGCGCGAGTACGTGCTCGTATCCCAGGAAAAAGCTCAGGTAGAATCGTTTTACCTGCACGACCCGGAGGCAAGCCTGTGGAAAATAACACGTGCTACGGGGTTGGAATCTTTCATTGATCTGCCTTCCGTTGGAGTAAAGCTATCGCTGAAAGCCCTGTACAAAGGAATAGAATTCCCTGGTTCATAAATAGCCACTACTTTACGGCTTTTCTACATCGTTCTCCTTTTGGTGCATCACCTTCGATTGCAAACTGATGGATTCTTTGTGAATGCTGCGCAAAATGGCGCCAACAAACTCTTCGCTCAACCCTTTCTTCATGCCTTTGGCAATGGCGCGCTCTAAGATTTCATTCCAGCGGTCGGCTTGCAAAATGGCAATGTTGTTCCGGTACTTGTATTGACCGATATTTTCGGCAAGACCCATGCGGCGGCCAAGCAGGTTGAGGATTTCGTCGTCAATCTCATCAATCTCATGGCGCAGGTGGTCGAGGTTTTGCAAAAACTCAGGGTCATCGGAACCCGCTTTGCGAAAGACCAATTTCCCGATCAATTCGTGGTACTGTGCCGGGGTAATCTGCTGTGCAGCATCGCTCCAGGCAGCATCCGGCGTGGGGTGCACTTCCGTCATCAGGCCGTCGAAGTTGAGGTCGAGGGCGTGCTGTGCTACCGCCTGCAGGGTATCGCGCCGGCCACAAATATGGCTGTTGTCGCAAATCATGGGCAAATCCGGAAACTGGCGCTTGAGTTCTATCGCAATCTGCCAGCGGGGCACGTTGCGGTAGTTCGACTCTCCATGGTGCGAAAACCCGCGGTGAATGACGCCAATGCGTGTAATGCCCGCTCTGTACATCCGCTCTATCGCGCCAATCCAGAGCTTAAGGTCGGGGTTGATCGGGTTTTTAATCAACACGGGAATGTCTACGCCCTCGAGTGCATCGGCTACTTCCTGCACGGAAAATGGATTAACCGTTGTGCGCGCGCCAATCCAAAGCACGTCAATACCGTATTTCAGCGCTTCGAAAACGTGCTGGGTTTTGGCAACTTCTGTGGTAACCTTTAATCCCGTTTCTTCTTTCACCCGGCGAAGCCAGCCTAAACCGGTTGTGCCGATGCCTTCAAATTCTCCGGGGCGGGTGCGCGGCTTCCAGATGCCTGCTCTGTACAGGTCAATGTTTTGTGCCGCCAATTCGTGGGCAGCTTGCAACACCTGCTCCTCTGTTTCAGCGCTGCAAGGTCCTGCAATGATGATCGGACGCTTTTCTGCGTTGCCGAAAATTGGTTTGAAAGTCATCGTTGTCATGGTGTTTTTATTCAAAAGTTAGAAATATGGATTTGAGGATTTGAGGAACTGAGGATTCGAGGAACCGAAAATTTGTCGGGAAGTGTCGAATACTCAAATACTCAAATCACCAAATACTCAAATCTTCCCGCTCGCGCGGCGGCTCTGCCCCGCGTGTTATCCTACCGTTCCAAAACCCGTTTAATGTCATTCGCCTGTTGTATCAGGTGGTAAAACGCATCAAAATCCTTTTTAATCAACAAACTTCGGAACCGCGACAATTGGTTGATGTGCTCGTCCAGCACATCGAGCACATTGTCGCGATTTTGCCGAAAAATCGGCGTCCACATATCGGGTGAACTTTTGGCTAAGCGAACGGTGGAACTAAAGCCGCCGCTGGCCAATTCAAAAATCTGTTCTTCGTCTTCTTCTTTGGCCAAAACCGTCAACGCCAGCGCAAAAGAACTGATGTGCGAAATATGCGAAACGTAAGCCGTATGCACATCGTGAGCACGGCTATCCAAATAAACGACCCGCATCGGGATAGATTCGTACAACTGAATCGCCCGCGCCACGGCATCCGGGGCACTGTCGGCTGCATCGCAAATCACAGTACATTTCCCGTCGAAGAGGTTGGGAATCGCGGCTTCCGGGCCTGAATACTCCGTGCCGGCCATGGGGTGCGTGGCTACGAGACGCTGGCGCCGGGGGTGATTTTTCAAAGCTTCCAGCAAGGTGAATTTGGTGGAACCGACATCCAGCACCACCTGTTGTTCAGTGACCAGATCGAGGATAGCCGGCAGCAACTGGAGCATGGCATCCACAGGAGTAGCTACGATGATGACCTCCGACTGCGCAACGGCGGCTTCCAAGGGCATTGCCTCATCTATCAACCTGCGGCGGAACGCTTTGTCTATATTGGCATCATTGGCATCTACGCCAATGATGCGCGATGCAAAACCGTTCTCCTTCAGCGTGATGGCCAAAGAACCGCCAATCAATCCGATGCCTACGATAGTAACCGTCATACAATTCTGGCTATAGCTGTTTCAAAAGTCGCTTCGTCGCTGCACAGGGACACCCGAACGTATTGGTTCCCTTGTTCGCCAAAGATGCCTCCCGGCGTCAGAAAAACGTGGTTGTTGTAAAGAATTTGATCAGAAAGTTCGTACGCATTGCCGTAAATGGCAGGAATTTTTGCCCAAACAAACATGCCAGCCTGATTCGTATCGTAGGTGCAATCCAGCAAATCCAGCAAAATCATTGCTTTTTCGCGCCGCCCGCGGTAGATGGCATTTAAGTCGCTGTACCAGCTTGCGGGACTTTCCAAGGCCCGCGCTGCTGCTAATTGCAACGGTTTGAACATGCCGGAATCCATATTGCTTTTGAAGCGGAGGACATCCTGCAAAAAATTGGCCTGCCCGGCCAGCATCCCCACCCGCCAACCGGCCATGTTGTGCGATTTGCTCAGCGAATTCAATTCCAAAGCCACCTCTTTGGCGCCGTCAATGCTGAGCAGGCTGAGCGGGCGGTCATTGAGGATAAATGCATAAGGGTTGTCGTTGACCAACAGGATGTGGTGGGCTTTCGCAAAAGCGACCAAATCGCTAAAAAAACCGCGGTCGGCTTGTGCGCCGGTTGGCATGTGCGGGTAGTTGACCCACATCAGTTTCACCCGGCTAAGGTCGCTGGCAGCTAAGGCGTCTAAGTCGGGCAGCCAACGCCGGTCTTCCGAAAGGGCGTACGAGCGGACGCTGGCGCCGGTCAGGGCAGTTGCAGCGCGGTAGGTCGGATAGCCTGGATCGGGCACGAGCGCTTCATCGCCGGCTTCTAAGTAGGTCATGGCAATGTGCATGATGCCTTCCTTGGAGCCGATCATGGGCAGGATTTCTTTATCGGGGTGGAGCGTTACGCCAAACCAATCCTGGTACCATTTGGCGAAAGCCTTCCGAAGTTCGGGCGTTCCGGCATAACTTTGATACGCATGTTGGTCGGACTTTCTGCTTTGTTCCGTCAATTCATCCACGGTTGCTGAAGCCGGGGGCAGGTCCGGGCTTCCGATGCCGAGGTTGATGACCGCTTTGCCCTCTGCGCGCATGTTGGCAATTTCGCGCAGTTTTTGGGAAAAGTAATATTCTTCGATCCCATCTAAGCGGCTGGCGGTTCGGATGCGGAATGCAGTTGACAATTGTTCGGAAATCACGGAACTCATAACGTTGTTATTTGTGGCGTATCAATGGGCATTTCTTCCTCAATTAATTTTCCTTTCGGGTATACGCCCAGCACTTTCAGGTTGTGGGTGATGGGGCGGATGGCATCTACCGCCTGCTGATAGCTGAGTTTGCCTTCTGCAACAAAATCCAGAAAAAACAAGTACTCCCAGGGCTTTCCAATAATGGGCATGGATTGAATTTTGGTTAGGTTGGCATGGTACGCGGCCAATACAGCCAATACTTTGTAGAGACTTCCAACTTCATGATCTACTGAAAAACTAAGCGATACTTTATCGGAAGCCGGGTTGTCTTCCACTTCAGCTTCGCGGCGCAGCACCAAAAAGCGGGTCAGGTTTTTTTTATTGGTTTCGATGCTTTCAGCCAGCATGTTCATGCCGTAAAGCTCGGCTGCCAAAGAACTGCCGATGGCGCCCACCTGTTGCAGCCCGTAATCTCTGATGTTTCGGGCGCTTAGCGCGGTATCTTCGGCTTCCACAAGGCGGATGTGCGGGTATTTTCGAAAATACTCGCGGCATTGTGCAATGGCAATAGGGTGGGAATGTACTTCGTTCAGGTCTTCAATTTCTACGCCGGGCAGGGCCATCAGGTTTTGGCGAATGCGCAGAAAAACTTCCCCTGCAGCCTGTAAGTGAGACTCGTTCAGCAATCGAAAATTGGCCATCAAACCACCCGCCAGCGTATTTTCCATGGCCATTAACCCCACGTCGGCCTGAACGCCTTTTTCCACCATACTCACCAAATCGTCGAACGTGAGCGCCGGGACAATCTCTACCGTTTCCGGACTGAAATATTGCCGCGCAGCAATTTCGTGGAATGCTCCGGGAACCCCCTGGATGGCTACCCGGAGCGGGGGATGTAACGCAGGAATTTCCCCGCCAGGCACTGTTTCGGTTTGCATCATGATTTTGTTATAACGTGTTGATGATCAAATTCTAAAACGAAAAAAGTCCCGTCGTTGTGCGGGACTTTTTTCGTTTAGCTGTTCCAAAAAAAACAGATAAAAGCGTATGCCCCTTCACGATGTACCGTAAAAGCTAAACCAATAAAAACCCCAGAATCGCATCGTTTGGTTAGGCATTGTGCTTAGTTATGATTTTTTACCACATAGAGGCTTTTTTACCATATAGTTTTTTCACAACTTGTCCCGACTCGGCGGGATAGTTCCACATAGAATGCAGCAAAGCTATGTGGTCTATGTGAAAACCTCTACTGTGAACTATGTGGTAAAAAACAAATCACCCATGTGGTAAAAAACTACGTTTGGTTTTATTTCAGCGACTTGCCTTAACGGCAAAAAAAAAGTCCCGTTTTGCGGGACTTCCTAATTTATTTCGATCACTTGTCGAATGGATTAGCCGTCCCTACGGTTTACCGTAAAAGTAAAAGCTAAACCAAAAATTATTCGACAAAGCTGTCATAGATTCAATTGTTGTATGCGCAAACCTATGGATAAATTTGTTTGCAAGCAATAGGAAGCGCTTTATTTTTTTTATAAAGAACGAATGAATTCGTTAGCGCCCTTTTAAACAGGGCTTAATTTCCTTCTACCAATTGCAAAAACTGCATCTCATAGAGTTCGCGATAGCGGCCATTTTCGTGGCGCAGCAGCGTGTCGTGGTCGCCGTATTCCAGCACCTGGCCTTTTTCCAGCACGAGGATATGGTCTGCGTGGCGGATGGTGGAAAGCCGGTGTGCAATGATGATGGAGGTGCGTTGTTCGATCAGGGTTTCGATGGCAAACTGGATCACCGATTCCGTTTCCGGGTCAATGGAGGAGGTCGCTTCGTCCAAAATCAGAATATCCGGATCGAAAACTAAGGCGCGGACGAAAGAAACCAATTGCCGCTGCCCCATAGACAACGTCGCGCCACGCTCCATTACCTGGTAATCGTAGCCGCCCGGCAGGCGCATAATGAATTCGTGCGCGCCGATCATTTGGGCTGCGTTCACCACCTGCTCGCGCGTAAGGTCACTGTCGCGCATGGTGATGTTTTCCAGGATGGTGCCGGAAAACAAAAACACATCCTGCAAAACCACGGCAATGCGGCGGCGGAGGCCCTGAAGCTCGTATTCCCGCAGGTTGACCCCGTCTATGCGCACTTCGCCCTGCTGAAGGTCGTAGAAGCGGTTGATGATATTGGTGATGGTTGTTTTGCCCGAGCCGGTACTGCCCACAATGGCCATCGTTTCGCCGGGTCGTATCTGGAAGCTGACGTCTTTCAGCACAAAATCCTTGTCGTTGTAGGAAAACCAGACTTTGTCAAAAACGACTTCTCCTTTCAGGCGATCCGGTTTCAGCGATCCGGTATTTTCAATTTTATCGGTTCGGTCGAGGAGTTGAAACACGCGCTCGGCGGCTACCAGCGCCATTTGCAGGGTGTTGAAATTATCTGCAAGCGTGCGAATGGGCCTGAAAAGCATATTCAGATAAATCGGAAAAGCAACGAGTACGCCAAGGGTGACGCCGTTCACTTCCAGCGTATTGCGGGCGCCCCACCACACCATAAGCCCCAATGCAGCAGCGGCGACGATGTCTACCACCGGGTAAAAAACGGCGTAATACAGGATAGAATCCAAGTTGGCTTTCGTGTATTCGCGGTTGATGGTTCTGTATTTTTCAGCTTCCTGTTTTTCTGCATTAAAAATCTGCACTGTACGCATTCCGGTGATGCGCTCCTGCAAAAAAGCATTCATGCGGGCGATCTGGGTACGGACGATCTGAAAGGAAGCTTTTACTTTTTCTTTGAAAATATAGCTGGCGAGGATCAGAATAGGCAGCACGGTCATGCACACAAGCGTGAGTTTCCAACTGGTGTAGAACATGATGCCCAACACCGCAAACAACGTCAGCAAATCGGCAATGATGGTCATCACGCCTTCCGAAAAAACGGAGTTGATGGTTTCGATGTCGTTGATGGTGCGCGTGGTGGAGGTGCCAACGGGGGTGCGGTCGAAATAAGACAGGCGCAGGCTGGTGATGTGCCTGAAAATGCGCACCCGCAAATCGCGGATGACCGATTGGCCCAGCCAACTGGTCACATAGCTGAAGCCGTATCGGAAGACCGTTTCCACGATCAGGAGGGCAAATACCACGATGGCAATTCTTGTCAGTCCTGTAGCGTCGCCTTTAAAAACGTGGTCGTCCACCATTTGCTGAATCAGGTAGGGGCGCAGGATGGACAGTGGGGCTAAGGTTACCGTGAGGATGGCGGCTAAGAAGAACATCCAGCGGTAGGGTTTTACCAGTTGGAACAGCCGTGCAAGAAGACTAAGGTTGACTTTTTTAGATGGTTCCATTTCTTATTATTCAGAAAATCAAAAAGTTTTCACTTTAATTGATAAAGGGCATTTTAGTTCAAAGGACGACGCATAATCAGGTGGCTCGGAGTTTGATGTCGTCAACTTAACGGGGAATAACCACGAAGTGGTTGAAGGTGAATAGCCCCCGATGCAATCGGGGGACAGGGATGAACGAAATGAAAGGCCCAACCCCGAAAGGGGTTGAATGTTAATTCGTTACACTCCATTTTCTACATTCAACCCCATTCGGGGTTGGTTCGCCTCCCCACTTCCACTCTTCCCCCGATTGCATCGGGGGCTATTCAAATTTGACCCTTTCAGGGTCGTTTACGTCGTTAAGTTGACGACATTAGACATGGAGTTGCACAGAGTAAGGGAGTTTCGCGGAGAAGCTTAACTCCGTGAAACTCCCTTAATCGCAGTGCCCTTTGTTAGCACAGATGACTCCTACCGTCAAATGCAGTAGTTTTACAACCGCTTTTGTGTCGCAGTGCCCTTCGTCAGCACACATGACTCCTACCCTGTCAAAGAACTAAAATATTGAAAAATAGATAATTAATGCCGATTTTGCTGGATAAAACTTCCCTTTGTTTAGATAACTGCATTACAAATTTGATAAAAAAAAGCAAAAAACGGGCGCTTTTGAAATTTTTTGTGAGATAGCGGGATTGTGTAAACAGCTTGCCTTTTGCACCTCGCCCCTTGCCCCTGATTACACAACCCCTTCAATCCATAACGCCAAACAGGCATCGTTGTTTTTAAAAAATCCTCGCGCCGAAAACATGAACTTATTATTGCGACGTTCCTCAATGCTGCACCACAAACCGCCGGCTCGTGGCTTGTGCGCCATTGCTGAACGTCAGCACATAAACGCCGGCGCTCAGGGTAGAAACCGGAATGCGCAGGGTATGGTTGCCTGCAGTGAAATCATCAGTTGCCACGGTTTGAACCAACTGCCCCAGGGCATTGCGCACACTCAGTTGCAGGGTAGTAGCGGTAGTGAGGTCGAAATTCAGCGTCAATTCGTCGCGAACAGGGTTCGGGAAGAGCTTCAGGTCGCCCAGCGTGGTCAATTCTTGCGTAGCGACGACGACATCCACTTCAAAAGCGGTCATCAGAAAATCATCAAACACGTCTCCCAGCGCTACAATGACATCGTCCTGGTCTTCGACGCGAAAAGAGCCGTCGCCGTATTCACAGCAGATTCCATCGCCGTAGTCATCCACAATCAGGAAAGTATAGCAACCTTCAGCCGGCAAATCCACAGGGATGTCAATCGTCATGGACGCAGGATAAGCGCCCGGATCGCCCTCATCAGCAATCCGCAAGCCACCGCCATCCGGCCCAACTAATTCGTTGCCGCCTTCGGCATATACGGTACCGGCGTCGTCCCGGATTTGCCAGTACGTTTCATAGCCGTATTCATCCGTCACGATGTGTACGTTTACGGTTTGGTATGCCGTCACAGGCACGCGGACTAAGGAGACTTCGTAGTTGTTTCCAAATTCATAAGCGTCCGCTTCGCCGTTTACTTCGGTGAGGTAGAACGCCAGATCGGCAGCGGCGGACAGATTCAGTTCATTCAGTGAGATGGCTTCGTAAGCTGCGGGGGCGAGGTTGCCGGTCCACTCGATGGTTTGCACAGGCCCTGCACCCGTGACTTCTATCGTTAGGGACGTGATGGCGTTGCTGCCCAAATTCTGAACCTCCAAAACCGGCGTGAACGTCAGCACCTGGCAATATTCTCCCCGTTCGCCTTCGTACAGGGCAATGCGGGCGTTGTTTTCAATCGGGCTTGCATTTTTTACTTCAAAAGGATGCTGTACCAAAAATTCAAATTCACTACCGGAAAAAAGCACATTCCCGCCCGCATCGCGCAAGACATACCCTCCGTTTCCAAATTGGCAGCACATGCCGTCGCCAAAGCGGTCGTAAGCCACAAAGCGGTAGCATCCGTCGGAAGGCAGCACCAGTTCAATGTTGTATGTGGTGCTTTCTGCATAAGTATCCGGGGAGTCGTCCCCTCCGAAAATCCCCGAATTTCCGCCGGAGTAAAGGACGTTGTCATCGCCATCCAACAATTCCCAGTAAGATTCCACCGGGTATTCGTCCGTTGCATATTCTAAGGATACAAGGGTGTTGTTGACGTCGAGAGCAAGGGTGACTTCCGCCGTGGCCAGGTTGTTGGTTGAATCGTCATCGGCGGCGCTATTCACGGAAGTGACCGTGATGTCAATATTAGCCGTAGCGCTCACTGTAATTTCATTGAAAGCAATGGTTCCAATCTGGTAGGTATTCAAGGAGCCTGTCCATGTTTTTGTGGAAACAGGTGCGCCGTCAACAGACAGCGTGAAACTGGTTGTAGTGATCTCGCTGGCGCCCATATTCTGAAATAAAGCAGCGGGTGCAAACGTAATTTCCTGACAAAACAAGCCTTCGAAGCCGGTGTAATCCAGCACGGAGGCATTGTTATTGCCCACAACCGGCTCGCAGGAACTATTCAAGCCGTAAATTTCCGAAACATTTGGAATCAGGCCAATTTCGTTGACAATGCGGTTCGGACAAATGTGGTAAACCGTTGGAAAATCGGTGACTTCGAGGATTTCCGCAAGAGAGGCGTCGTCAATGATGGGGTAAGTCGTGCCGGTAACCCAGTCGCCGGTTGTTCCTCCAACGCAACCCGGCGCGTTAAAGAGGCAGTCGGTGTTGGTATCGCCATTGCCTTCAATGAGTAAGACCACCATTTCGTCGGTGCCTGCTGGCCCATACGCAGCGTAGAGGTTTTGCAATGTCAGCGTACTGTGGTAGTTCCAGCTTGCCTCATCGTCGGTTGATATAACCTCAATCACAACGTTTTTGCCCTGATCCAGCAGGTCGTAAAGCGTCCAGGTGTCGCCGGCGATATCCGTTCCCGTAAAATTGGGAACAATGCTTCCCGGAGGTAATTGCGCCCGGAGGCTGCCTGCACCCCAAACCATCAATAAAATAAAAGCCAAAGTAAATTTCCTTCCCATAATGTTGGTTTTGATATTATTAATAAAAATCATGCTTTGGATTATTCCGAATCAGCCAGCGCTTGTTCGATGTCGCTGATAATGTCTGTTGCTGCCTCCAACCCCACAGAAACGCGAATCAATCCGGGGGTGATTCCGACCGCCTGCCGTTCGGCTTCGCTGAGCTTGGAATGCGTGGTAGAAGCCGGGTGCGAAGCAATACTGCGACTGTCGCCCAGGTTATTGGTCATGGAAATCATTTGGATTGCGTTCAAAAAACGCCGACCCCGTTCGATACCGCCCGCCACTTCAAATACCACAATGCCCCCGCCGTCCCGCATTTGCTTCCGCGCAATGTCGTATTGCGGGTGGCTTTCCAAAAATGGGTATTTTACGCGAACCAAATGCGGGTTTTTCGTTAATGCCCGCGCCAGTTCCAGGGCATTGGCTGCATGTTTTTCCATTCTAAGGTATAGCGTCTCTAAGCTTTTGCTCAATACCCAGGCATTAAAAGGACTCAGGGACGGCCCCGTGTTCCGAACAAAAAGATAGAGTTGGTGTACCAATTCCTGACGCCCCACCACAACGCCGCCCAGTACCCGACCCTGTCCGTCCATCCACTTGGTTGCGGAATGGATAACCAGATCGGCGCCATAACGAATGGGCTGTTGACTAACGGGGGTGGCAAAACAGTTGTCCACCACAAACAAAATCCCGTGGCGCTGGCATAACTGCCCCACGAGTTCCAGGTCTATGATGTCTAAACCCGGGTTAGAAGGGGTCTCTATGTACAACATACGGGTGTTGGGGCGAATGAGGGTTTCAATGGTTTCCGGTTTGGTCATGTCGAAATAAGTAGACTCGATGCCCCATTTTGGCAGATATTTGGTCAGGATGGTATGGGTGGAACCGAAGACTGCCGAGGCCGACAAAATATGGTCTCCTTGTCCCAAAAAGGTCATGAACGTCGAAAAAATGGCCGCCATACCCGTTCCTGTGGCGATTCCGGCTTCAGCGCCTTCCAAGGCACAAACCTTCCGGATAAATTCATCCACATTGGGGTTGGAAAAACGGCTGTAAATATTGACGTCGAGCGTATCGTCGGCAAAAGCGGCTGCCATGTCTTCCGCGGCGTCATAACAAAAGCCAGAGGTCAGAAACAGCGGGGTTGAATGCTCCATTTCCGCAGTTCGACGGGTTTGAATGCGAATGGCCTGCGTTTCCGGCTTCAGCTCCTTGTGCATACTGTTGTGTTTTTGATTGATGGAAAAGATGCTTGCAGGAGCAAATGTACAAAATGAAAGAAGCCGGATTGGGAAAGTCCCGATCCGGCTTCTTAGAAAAGTATGTTGCGTAAAAAGTTTATGCTATCCTGATTAGTTTTTACCCATGGCCACTACCCGGATACCGGAAGATTTGCCTGGTTTTTTTGCTTCTGTGGTGTCGCCATTCAGGGTGTTGCTGATTTCTTTGCCAACCATTGAATCGTTGTCATCGCTGCGGCAGGAAGTCATGGTTGCTTCGCAGTTCGAACCCTGCTCGCGGTGGTTGTAAACAACGCTGCCACGAACTAAAGAAGTGTTGTTGGTGAAAGCGCTTGCGTTGATCAGCGGGCGGCACTGGCCGTTTTTGCCTACGTTCAGGATGCAAGCGCCGTAAGTGGCGGCATTGCGTGTGAAGTTGCAATTGTTGATCATTGGGTTGCAAACACCTGCGTTGCCGTCGTTGAAGATTGCGCCGCCATCGAGGTCAGCGCTGTTGCCTGTGAACTGGCAATCTTCGATTGTTGGGTTGCAAACGCCGTTTTTAGCGAAGTTGTAAATAGCGCCACCGTTGCGGGCTACATTGTCTAAGAAGTTGCAGTTGCGAGCAACCGGGGAAGATTCGCCATTCGATCCATCGTTGAACCATGCACCACCGCATACTTTGATGTCGCCGATGCTGCCAATGCCGTTTGCATGACCGCCTGTGATTGTAAAACCATCAATTTCGGTATCGCTGCTTGCGTGACGTGTATAGATTACGGTGTAAGAATTGTCTTCCTGAGAGATGCTGCCAATTTCGCCGCTCAACGTCGTTGGGTTGGCGTGAATATTGCGCTGCTGAAGCGCCGTTTCATTGCCTGCGAAACCGCCGTACAGTTTAATGCCGCTTGGAATGACGAAAGAAACCATGCGATCATTGCTTTTTGTAGGGGTGTAAACTCCGGCTGCTACCCAGATTTCATCGCCTGCCTTTGCTGATTTCAGCGCTTGCTGTAAATCACCGAAAGCATTCGACCAGGAAGTGCCATTGCCATTGGCAACCGCTTTAACGAAGATTACTCTTGCATTCACTTGTAGGAACACAGCCATCAAACATACCGGAAGTAGGAATACTCTTTTCACGCGCAACCATTTTTGAAGTTGGATAAATTCTGTCGTTTCGATCACAGGGTATGACTCATTCGAGGTGGCGAAATGCCCAATACCAGAGTCAATGAAATCTCTAAACGAAATACAAATAAATGGAAACGCACTAAGGCAGAAAGCCTAAGAGCAGTACACGGGAAGTGTTATCAAAGTAAGTAGCAATTACACATATTGGGATATGTGTGCGGAGTATCATTTAGTCTTGAAGGGTATCGTCGTCAAACGTGTGAGTAGAAGAAGTTGTGGAGATGTACCGGAAAGTTGACCTCCTTTCTTTTATTCACAATGCAATTATACGGCAGACTTTTTGATTATGCAAGCCTTGTTTGATCATTTTTGACTGGTTTGGCCCCAAAATCCGAAATTTTTACGGAACGGTAGCTGTACAGAAGGAAACGGTATGTATTTTTTTCGCGTAGATGAATTAGTATAGCTCGGTCAGTGAGGGTGTCCCTTTGAGGGACGCCCTCACTTGCCTCACCGTTATTCGAATCGTTGAACCGAAGAAACATTCTCCAAGCTTTTCAGCGCCTGAATGGCTAAGTTGAGTTGATCGGCATTCGAGACTAACAAGCTGACTTCTCCTTCAAAATACCCCTGATCTCCTTTTATAGAAAAGGCGCGGATGTTCAGCTTCAGATCGGAAGAGATTTTTTTCGTGAGTACCTCGATGACGCCGGGGCCATTGTCTATACCTGTTATTCTAAGGTTGGCCACAAAATGCGAACTTCCGATGGCCACCCATTCTGCTTTCATCACCCGGTAGCCGTAGTTCACCATCATATTGGTGGCATTTGGGCAATTGATGCGGTGAATTTTCAGCCCGGCAGTCTGGGTGACATACGCAAAAATGGCGTCCCCCGGCAGGGGATTGCAGCAAGTGGCAAAACTGTAATCATATTCGTCTGCGAGTTCGCCATTTACCATCAGCCGGGGCTTATTATTATAACGGTTTTTGGACGCCCTCGATGGTTTCCCGTCTTCCTGTTCTTTATTGGCATCGGGTACAAATTTTTCCAATTCCACCAATTTCGTGCCTTCCACCCGGAAATGCTTGAAAATATTGGGAATCGTCAGCCGCCCCATCGCGATTTCGAAGTAGAGGTCAATGTGGGAGGCAAACTCAAAATGCCGAACCAGCAATTCAACAGATGGTTCGTATTCTACCTTGAGGTTTTTGAGTTTTCGGGTCAGCGCTTCCCGGCCAATTTCTCCCTGCCGGCGGCGCTCTTCTTTCATGGCAGAGCGGATTTTCGAGCGCGCCTTGCCCGTTACGACCATTTTCAGCCAATCTTCACTAGGCCGTTGGTTCTTATTGGTGATGACTTCCAGCCGGTCGCCATTTTCTAACTTGTGCCCCATCGGCACAATGCGGTTATTCACCCGTACGCTGGAGCAGTGATAACCCAGATCGGAGTGGATGCTGAATGCAAAGTCCAGTGCAGTTGCGCCGGCCGGCAACACTTTCATGTCACCTTTGGGGGTGTAGACGTAAATTTCGTCGCTGAACAGGGTATTGGCTTTAAAGTCGCCCAAAAACTCCACCGCGTCGAGGTTCGGATCTTCCAGCATTTCCCGGACGCTGTCCAGCCAGCGTTCGTAGGTATCCTGCTGTTGTTTGATTTCTTTGTATTTCCAGTGCGCAGCATAACCGCGTTCGGCGATTTCATCCATGCGCTCGGTGCGGATCTGCACTTCCACGAAACGGCCTTCATTGCCCATCACCGTGGTGTGGAGCGATTCGTATCCGTTCAGTTTGGGCCAGGTGATCCAGTCCTTGAGGCGCTCCGGAATAGGTCGGTAAACGTCGGTGACAATGGAATAAGCTTGCCAACAAACCATTTTTTCTTTTTCGGGCGGCGCGTCCAAAATGATCCGGATGGCAAAGAGGTCGTAAATTTCTTCGAATTTGACTTGTTTGCCTTTGATCTTATTCCAGATGGAAAAAATGGACTTTGGCCTGCCGATGATTCGGAAAGGCGTTTCCAGCAAGTCGAGGCGGGTGATCAGCGGGGCAGTAAATTCATTGATGTAGTCCGTTCGTCCGCGTTTGGTTTGTTTCAGTTTTCGGGCAATGTCCCGATAGGTTTCCGGATCCGTGATTTTCATACAAAGATCAAGAAACTCAGTTTTGACGGCATAAAGCCCTAAGCGGTGAGCTAATGGCGCGTAGATAAAACTGGTTTCGGCAGCGATCTTCAATTGCTTCTCCCGGGGCATGGAGCCCAGCGTACGCATATTGTGGAGGCGGTCGGCCATTTTGATCAGCACGATCCGGACATCTTCCACTAAGGTGCTGAGTACTTTTCGGAAGTTTTCGGCCTGGTGGCTGTCTGTGGTGTAAGCAGCGTCCAATTTGGTCAACCCGTCCACCATTTTGGCGATGCGGTCGCCGAATTTTTCTTTGATGTCCGTCAGCGTTACGTCCGTATCTTCCACCACGTCGTGCAGCAGGGCGCAAATAATAGCGGTTGGGCCCAGCCCAATTTCTTCTGCGCAGATTTTGGCAACGGCAATCGGATGCAGGATGTAGGGTTCACCGGATTTGCGGCGTTGCTTGCTGTGCGCTTCCACGGCAAGTTCGTAAGCCATGCGGATGTTTTTGCGGTCCAGCTTTTCCATATCGGCCGGCATGGTCCGCAATAATTTCCGATAAGCCCCCTGGATCAGTTTTTTCTCCTCGTCCTGTTGAATTTCCAATAGCTCTGGCATGGCTGTAACAGTATAGATTAAGACAATTTCCTGCTGTGAACACGCTTCCCACACCTGCAAGCAAATGCTTTGGACAGAAATGCTCTATCGTTTCAGTGCTATTAATTAAGGAAGTGGAAAGTAGGGTGAAGACCAACCTCAAACATGAAACGCGCTATGTGCCTGACAAGCTGCTTTTCAGTTTATACAAAGCTAATGAAAAAATGTTGTTTAAAAAACAAAACATTCTCACGAGTTGTATTCATAGGCTATCTTTGCCGCGGATTTGAGATCAAACAGGAAATGATTCGTACAGACATACTCATTATCGGAGCCGGCCCGGTCGGGTTGTTCACGGTTTTTGAAGCAGGACTGCTGAAAATGCGCTGCCACCTTGTTGATACGCTGGGCCTCCCTGGCGGACAACTCACAGAAATTTATCCCAAAAAGCCCATCTACGACATCCCGGGTTATCCAACGATCCTCGCAGGAGAATTGGTAGACAACCTGATGGCGCAAATTGAGCCGTTCAAACCCGGGTTTACACTGGGCGAACGCGCAGAAACCGTGGAGCGCGTGGAAGAAAAATTATTTCGCGTCACGACCAATCGAGGTACTGTTTTGGAAGCGCCGGTGATTGCCGTTGCTGGCGGTTTGGGTTGTTTTGAACCGCGCAAGCCGCCGATTGACAACCTGGAGCAATTTGAAGACAACGGCGTTGAATACATCATCAAAGACCCGGAAGTGTACCGCAACAAACGTGTGGTTATTGCCGGGGGTGGCGATTCCGCGCTCGATTGGACCATTTTCCTCGCCAATGTGGCCGACCAGGTGACCCTGATTCACCGCAGGCAGGAATTTCGGGGCGCACCCGATTCCGTTGAAAAAGTAATGGAACTGGCACACACCGGGAAAATTTCCCTGCTGACCGATTCACAAGCCGTGGGCCTTAACGGCAATGGGAAACTGACCGACGTGGTGGTTCGCCACAATACGGAAGGCGACAAAGCTTATCCCGCTGACCACTTCATCCCGCTTTTTGGCTTGTCGCCAAAATTGGGCCCTATCGGCGAGTGGGGCTTAAACATTGATAAAAACGCCATCGAAGTCAACACCCTCGATTACAGCACCAACGTGCCCGGAATCTACGCCATCGGCGACATCAACACCTACCCGGGTAAATTGAAACTCATCCTCTGCGGGTTCCACGAAGCCACCCTGATGTGCCAGTCGGCCTTCAAGTACATTTATCCCGATAAGAAGCTGAGTTTCAAGTATACCACGGTGAATGGGGTGGAAGCGTTTTGATGATTTGAAAATTTGATGATTTGAAGATTTGAAAATTGATGCACGTCCACTCATCTTCAAATTTTCAAATCATCAAATTTTCAAATTACCACCTTGCTGCATCGTCCGTTAAATCAGCGGCGTATTTGCTCAGGCTCAATAATTCCATCACAACCGCCATTTGGGTGTCTAACACCAATTTATAATGGATGCCGAAGTCGTAGCCTTCCCCAAAATTGCGGGCTTTCAACGCCTCCTGGAATGGCTGTATCCGGGTGCGGAAATCTTTGACCATTTCCTCAAAAAGGGGCAGCGCTTCTTTCAGCATGGCCGTCGCTAATTCGCGGTGTTGGCCCGAGGCCCGCAACTGGATGGCCTTTACTTTCTCCGGATCGTGGTCGCGGCCATATTCGCCCATTTCGATCAGCGGCAGCTTTTTGATATCGGCGCTGGCCTGTTCGTTCACGGCTTGGCGGAGGTTTTCGTATTTCTGAGTCATGGCATGGTGGGCGTCCCAACGGCTCATATCCATTGCAGGCTGCATGATGTTTTGGTGCAGTTCCACCCAGTCAATGTCCAATCCGCCCGGGCCGGTGTAGCTACTGTTGGAGACACCGGCAACCGGAACCACGCCTTCTTCTGCCAGCAATTTAGCGATATAGGCGTGCTGTTCTGCTTCGCTCATCGCCATGATTTTTTGGGCTAAAGCGGGGTCGGCCAGCATTTTTTGCGCTAATTTGTTGCTGGCTGAATTGATAGCTGACTCCTGCTGCGGCGTTGCGCTGGAAACCGGTTGTGCAGGCTGGCGAACGCCCATCGGGTTTTCTTTGTAAAACTGCATCTGCGCCGCCTGGATGGTTTGGCCAATTTTTTCAACCCGGGCATTCCAGGGTTGGTAGAAGTAGTTGGTATTCGGCGCCGTGCTATTGATAAATGCCCGGCTATGAGCCATTGCCGCACTGGTGGGTGGCGGGGTCAGGGTTTCCAACAAGGCAAAAGGATCCATTTTTACGACCGGCTGAGCCATCGAAGGCACTGTGGCCAACAACAAAAAGAAGGATAAATAAATGACTGTCAGGGATTTCATGATGATGTGATTTATATGACTAAACAAACTACAACTCGCGGCGCAATTTCAAAGCGCTAATCAAGGTGCGCATACCCGCTACGCTGGCAGCCGTTGCTGCCAGCAGGAGCATCCATTCGAATGGGTTCATGTGGGTAAGGTTTTAGGTTAAAGAATTAAAGTCCCTTTGGCTGCGGCACAACGTTTTTCATAGGGGTGACCGTTTTCAGGTAGTTGAAAATTGCCCGCAGGTCTTCATCGGTCAAATTTTTGTACACGGGCCAGGGCATCGGGGGCAGCAGCGGGCGGGTTCCGTCTAAGCCTTTGCTTCGGCCTTCTCGGATTGCTTTGAAAAACTGTGCTTCCGTCCAGGCGCCGATACCGGTATCATCAGGGGAAATGTTGGCGGCAAAGGAAACGCCCCATGGGCCTGCGGCGGCGGTCATGCCGGGACTGAGTATTGCCACGTATTGGGTTTCGATCAATTTTTTTTTATCCGTAGATTCAAATGGCTCGTTTGCGGGGTGGCCCATAAAACGGCGCGTCAGGTCAGGCGCAGGGCCTTGTGGCGTCATCGTTTTTGGGGTGTGGCAGTCGTCGCAGCCCATGACATTAACCAAATATTCGCCCCGACTTACAGAGGCTCTTTTCAAAGCTTCGGCATCAGCGGCCGTTGTTTCCGTTTCAGCAGCTTCCTGCCGGTCGCAATTGATGAACCAAAGGGCAGCAAAAAGCAGGCTTATAGCGATCAGGTGATTCGTTTTCATGACAATAAAATATGGAGAATGAATTAATTGAATGAAGGAAGGGGCAAGGGGCAAAAAATTTGAAAATTCGGCAATTTGAAAATTTGAAAATTGGCTGATTACTCGCCTACTTGCCAATTTGCCCCTTGCAAATTTACGCTTCACTACTCTTTCTCAGCGACCAGTTCTAAATCCTGGCCATCCAGAATACCGGTTAATTCCAGTTCGTCGCCATCGAGGTCGTATTCCAGTTCAAGCGTAATGCCTCCGGTTGGGTGCAGTTCTATCACTTTGTCGTCTTCGTCTATTTCGTATTCGCCGCGGATGGTTTCGCTGTCGCCATCGCTGTAGGAGATGAACCACTTAAAGTCGGCGTCGCCGTTCTTTTCGGCTTTAAATTCGAGTTGCGATTCCACGACGACCGTACCTTTGTAGTCTACGCCATCGAGCATGAAGGCTTCAATTTCCCATTCGCCGACAAGGCTTTTGGCAACGGTTGGTTTGTCTTTGTCTTTTTCACAGCTTGTAAATACAGGCGACAAAGCCAAAGCAAATAACACGATAATCGGGCTGATTTTTGAAAATGCGAAATTCATGGTTTGAAATGTTTTGAATGAAAGTTTTAGGTAAAAAATAGAGTCAGGTGTTTCAATACAAGTGCGTGCATAGGGAGGGCCATACCCCTCGAAAACAGTAGCGTCAAATCGGGTGATTCATTGGTGAAAACAGTCTGCCCCAATCGCTTCAGTCAACGCAAGCGGGTTGCTATCCCTTTTCGACAGGACAGACTGCTGGCCGGGTCTGAACCTTACGGCTCAGTCCTTTTTGAAAAAATGAAAATGCTTTGGGTGTTTTTCGCTCGGGACGATCAGTTGCTTAATGCAAGCGGCATTCGTGGCTGATGGTCATATCCGGAAATGAAGGAGGTCGGGTTATCGCCTGTAAACTCCTTAAACTCACGGATGAAATGAGATTGATCGGCATAGCCGAATTCGTGAGCGATTTCTGTTAGCTTTCGCTGAGGATTTTTATAAATGAACTCATAGACTTTGGTAAAACGGATGATGCGTCCGTAGGTTTTTAAACTAATGCCAAGGTTATCCTGAAAAGCGCGCTGCAACTGGCGTTTCCCAACTAAAACCTGCCCGCAGATAGCTTCCATAGAAGGAAGATCAGAGCTGGCACGGATCTGTTCCAGTGCCTGGAAAAAGTAGGGCTGCCGGGCTTCCTGAACAGCCTGACGTTTTCTGAAATATTGCACAATGAGGTCTTTGCGCGATTCGTGATCGGGCGCCTGCCGGATATGCGCAATCAAATCGCCCAGCAGGCCTCCCAAAAAAACATCCACTTCTGCAATCGTATCCGCGATGTCGCCTATGGAACGATTGAACAGGGTCATGAATGCTTCTGGTTTCAGGGTGATGCTCATGATCTGCGTGCCGGCTTCCATGTTCCAGTAAACCGGTTCAGACATGACCCCGACCACATAAGCATTCGGGAACGTCATCCAGTCGCCGTGCAACTCGCCGAAATGGCGATGCTGCGGGGTCAGGTTAATGATCAGTTCTGTCAGCCCGTTTGGCAGGCAACATTGGAGTGGAGAAACTTCTCCGGCTTGTCCACTGGCGCTTACATACCAGATCGCTTTGATAAAAGGTTTCAAGTCCTGGGGGACTTCGTACAGGTTGTCGGTGATTTCCATTTTCTTTTTCTTTCAAAATATTGGCACAAAACTGCGGGCTTAACGGCTGTCGGGCTTGAAAAAAAACGACCATTTTTCCTTTTTTTTCTACCAGTGCCCCTTGCTCGTAAATGCGGCCCTTTTTAGAGCTTGTTCGGGATTTCGTGATTGAGCGAGGTCGAGGAAATTTTGTTTTAGACAAGGCGAAACGTAAGTTCGACGTAGTCAATTTTGCAGACATAGCCGGCAGCTATGTTGAAAAAATTCAACGAAGTATAAAATAAAATTTGCCGCCCGTAGCCAATTAACGAATTCCCGAACAAGCTCTTATTCTTTCGATTCAAAGAACAAGGCAAAGATGCGGGTTTGCGACAAGCGAAAAATTGGAAAAAAGCGACATTTTAACAGATAGCCGATGGATGCCCATTTTTGTATGTTCAAATCCATTTTCTGTTCGACGAAAAAAACGCCGCTTTTTGTTTTTGCTTTGAATTGCCGCAATTCAGTTGCCTGTTTTGCTTTTGTTGAGGCAAATATCCGGCGAAACCAAGGCCCGTGATCAATCAATTTGCGCCAAAAAAGAATCAATTTGCGCCAAAAGTGGGTTCAAGGTTAAATCTTTCGTAATTTAGTTCGTTCAATCACTATTTCATCCGGGTGTGCCAAATCAGAAAACCGAATATTCCCGATAATTGGTTTGCAAAATTTGAAAGCCACTTTCTACCTTTCGTAAAAACTATACGGCTATGAAAAAAATGATCCTTTTCCTTTTGGCTTTTTGCAGCGTGCACGCAGCACGAGCCTTAGATGTGAGCATTGCGTACGCCACGTTCAAAGGCATTGAAAAGCCCTATATTGAGGTCTACATCCATGTAGCCGGCTCTACTGCAACCTATGCACCTTTAACCGACACAACGGCGCAGGCTACGCTGGAGGTGCTGATCCTGTTTAAGCGCGGCGAAGAAATCGTAAAATTCGACAAATACCTGCTCAACAGCCCGGTCCACAAATATGCGCTCGACTTTGTGGACATGAAGCGCTACGCCATTGACAACGGCGAATACGAACTGACGGTGAATGTTCAGGATACCCACCAACCGGAAAACGCGAAGGCCTATCAGGCTCCGGTTTTAGTAAAATACAGCAGCGAAGGGCTGCAACAATCCGATCTTCAGTTGCTGGCTTCTTACCGCAAAGACGAAAGCGAGAGCAGCCCTTTTGCGAAAAACGGTATCCACATGGAACCCCTTCCTTATCATTATTATGGTAAAAATGCTTCTTTACTCTTGTTTTACAACGAGTTGTACAATGCAGAAACGGCTGTTGGCGACGATTTTCAGGTGAGCTATTTTATTGAAAAAACAGTAGAAGGCAAACCCAAAACGGTCATGATCGGCCACAAACGCATGAAACCGGCGCCGGTCGTGCCTTTGCTCATTCAAATGGACATCAGCACCTTAGAATCCGGTAATTATACCTTAGTGGTAGAAGCCCGCGACCGCCTGAAAACGCTGCTGAGCCGCAAATCGCTTTTCTTCCAGCGCAATAATCCTTACCTGAATCCGACACCGGAAGACCTCACACAACAAGCCTTAGCGGATGAATTTGTGAGCCGGTTAAGCAAAGAAGACCTCGAATTCAGCCTGCGGGCCATTATGCCGAAAATTCCGCAGTTGGACATGGAAACGGTCAACCTGATGCTCAAGCAAGACAGCCTGAATGCACAGCGCATGTACCTGTTCAGTTACTGGATCAAAAAAAGCGCCACCAATCCCGAAGGCGCTTATCAGCAATACATGAAAGTAGCCCGTGCCGTAGATGTCCAGTTCCGATCCGGCTTCCGGCATGGCATCGAAACCGATCGGGGCTTCAACTACCTGAAATATGGCCAACCCGATGATATTGAGGGGCGCGAAGACGAACCCTCTGCACCGCCTTATGAAATCTGGATTTATTACGATTTCCCGTTCACGAAACAGAAGAATGTCAAGTTCTTATTCTATAATCCGACCTTAGCGCCAGGCGAATACCGGCTCCTGCACTCCACTGCTTTGGGTGAACTCAACAATCCGCAATGGGAACTCGAACTCTACCGCGACGCCCCCGACCAGGTGGATGGCGACGCATTCGATTCAACCAGTATGAAAGATAATTTTAACCGGAGCGCGAAACGGATTATGAGTGATTTTTGAAACGGTGCTGGGCAAGGAGACCAGGATTCTTTTATATTGAATTCACTCCCCTCCTATCCAGGCCTTAAACTCCGCCGCTTGTTCCTGGCTCACCACCACCTCAAACGGCGGCTTGGGCGACAATTCCAGCAGCAGTTTGCTTTTGCTCATGGTACTAAAGCTGTGCACGGCACGGGTGCTGACGATCACTTGCCGGTTGGCGCGGTGGAATTGGGTCGGATCGAGTTCCCCTTCTAAGGCAGCGAGTGATTTTTCCAGCAAATAGCGCGTTCCGTCGAAGGTCATCAGGAAACACAATTTGTATTCGCTGAAAAAGTAGGCAATGTCGGCCGCTTCGATGGGGTAACGGTTGCCGCCTTTTTCGCCGAGGAAGCGGGTTTTGTAGCGGGCGCCGGCGGGCGGTTGCAAATGCAGGAGCAGTTGCGACAGGTTTTGCAGGAAATGGCTTTTCAGGTGCTCGTATTTGGCCAAGGCGACACGCAGTTGCTCCGTTTTTAAGGGTTTCAGCAAATAATCAATGCTGTTGGTGTGGAACGCCTCCAGCAGGTATTGGTCATAAGCCGTCAGAAAAATGACGGGGATGCCAACCGTGCATTGGCGGAAAATTTCAAAAGACAGTCCATCGGAAAGCCGGATGTCGAAAAAAGCGAGGTCAGCCGGCCGGTTTTCCCGAAAAAAAGCAACCGCATCGGAAATGCTGGCGCACTCGCCCACAATGCGCGCATGCGGCAACAGCGCAGCGATGGCCGATTTGAGGAGTTCGCGCGCGGGTGGTTCGTCTTCTACGATGAGGATGTTCATGATGAAATGGTTATATTTGTTTTCTCAATGCCACAAGATGAAAAAATTGGTTTTAAAAATAGAAGAAAGCCGGTTCAATTTGTTTGTTCAGTTCCTGGAGACGCTCGATTATGTGAGGATTGAAGAGCTGGGCTTTTTGGCTGAGAATGGTGAGCCAATGCCTCCGAGGTATGATTTTTCTGACCTTGCCGGGAGATTGGAGTGGCGGGGTGATGGGGTTGATGAGCAAAGGCTATTGAGGGATGAATGGACGAAAACCTAAACCTAACCCAGCCATGAAACATCGTACGCCTGTCGCAATCCTTGCCTATGCCAATGTCGGAAACGAATTCCTAAGTGCGGTGGAGGACGAAATCGCGGATATACAAACCGCCTTGAAACCGCTATGCGATAAGGACTATATGGAAGCGATACCCTTAGCCAATACCAGTAGTGAAGCCATTTTCGACCGGTTTCGTGAAAAACAAGATGCCGTGCAAATCTTTCATTTCGCCGGTCACGCTAATGGTGAGCAAATTTTATTGGAATCGGGTGGGCGGGCCGATGGATTGAGCGGACTTTTTGGGTTACAGAAAAATTTAGCGCTGGTATTTCTTAATGGTTGTCATTCTGAAGAACAAGCTAAGTTGTTTTTAGACGCTGGGGTGAAAGTAGTGCTGGCTACCAACGCCAAAGTCAATGACCAAAAAGCGAAAGTTTTTGCGTCCAAATTTTACCAGTTTCTGGCAACCAGCCATTCAATTTTGGAAGCCTACCAGGCAGCAAGCGCTTTCTTGGCGGACCAGTCTTCTGAATATCGCAAAGCCACTGCTGAAGATATTATTTCTTATCGTGGTGCAGGCAGGAATAGTCACGAGCCTAAACTCCCTTGGCGCTTGTTCGTAAAAGAAGGCAGTGAACACCATTTGGACTGGAAACTTACACAGGAAACGGCACTCATGTACAGATTGCGCGAGGGATCCCAACGGTATTACAAAACATTGAGAGAAGGCCGCTATAAATATGTCGAAATCGAAAACCTCCTGTTGGCAGAAATGCAGGGCTTCGGCAATGGTGACAAAAGCTCACTCAGGCAAACTACTCTTTTCGACACCAGGGTTATCATCAGTAATCCTGATAATCCATCCAATGTGATGCCGCTTGAAGCAAGCTTGACCGAACTTTGGAAACAACCCGAGCACCATCATGTGTTGCTCCGGGGTGAGGGAGGCGCTGGAAAAACAGTTTCTATTCTTAAGCTGTGGGAAACCTATATCGGAGATGCTTCCATTGGCACGCCCATCCCAATTTTCATTGCCTTGAACGAGTACAACCGGATAAGTAAAGACGACCCAGCGTCCCAAAAGGACTTCCTGCTAAATTATATTGCACAACGTTACCTTGGCACACCACTATCTGCACTCTCTAAATTTGAACGTGCGGCGTTACATGAAAACCTGAAAAACCCTTTACGAGACAATCTATATATTCCTTCCATATTGCTGTTTCTCGATGGACTGAATGAAGTCCAGACCGACAGCGAAGGCTCTACCCGATTGTGGGTTAGTTTGCAAGAGTTAATACATGAAGCAAAGGGAATACAAGTTGTCATGAGTTCCCGACATGATACGCGTAGTTTTACTTTTGCAAAGGATTTTCATTTGGTTGAAATCCAGCCCCTGCACCCTGATCGCGTGGAAGCCTACCTGCAAGAACACAATGTTAAAACAGACAATCTTTCCAAAGACAGCCGGGAACGCCTGCTAACCAACCCGATGATGCTTACGCTTTGGGCGACTTCCAGCGAATTGGTTCGGCAATACGGCGATACCACAGAACATTTCGAGTTCAAAAAAGCGGCCAGCTCGGCCGGCGAGATCCTGTGGAATTTCAACGAAGCCCAGTTGGCAAAATATTTTCGCGACGACGATATCCACAAAACACTGCTCGTCACAGCACGTCTGATGCTCAAACACATCCTGCCTCGTATTGGGTTTGAACTGGAACGGCAAGGTTTGTTCTCCTGCTCCGAAGAAATGCTCCATGAATATATCCAGGTGGCCATGCAAGACGCTGCGACAGAAGATTTCTTAAATACGTTTAAATATTTCGATCCATATCTCGAATTGTTAGAACAGGAACTATACTTAGGAACAATTCAACCGCTTGAACACAGAAAGCAGTTGGAGAAAGTAAAAAGCTACCTCACAGAAAAGCTTCAGATGTTGGTAGAGGAAGGGGAGTTTCGGTTTTTGCATCAAAATTTTAGGGACTTTTTTGCGGCTTGTCATTTGAGGAATGTGGCGGAAATGGCATTAGTGAAGGGGGAATTGCCAGAGGAGTGGAAGGTGAGGGCGTTTTCTCAAGATTTACGAATACTAATTGGTGAAATAGAAGGAGAATACAAATACAGACTGAACTATAGTCTGCCAAATAAACAATGGGAAGTTAATGAAGGTAGTAATCAAACCTTATTATATAGAGTTTTAGAAAGATGCAGAGGCATTTTCATAAAGGAAGAGATAGGGTTTACTATTTGGAATATACTCCTCATTTGGATGATTCTGAGATGGGAGTTAACAGGGATAGACTTATCCAGGCTTTGGTTGAAAAATATCAACTTTAATGGAATAAAGCTCTCAGGAAAGCATGGAAAAGATTATTTAACTGTAAACTTTGCCAATAGCATACTTGATGGCGAACAACTTTGCTTCAAAGGCAATAGTGAAATCCCCACATGTATCTGCGATTATCCTGAAAAAGCTACTATCCTTGCCGGATTTGCTAATGGAGAAATAAAAGAGTTTGATTTAGCGATTATTAAATGCATAAATCGAACACTACATTCAGAAAAATGTAAAATTCTTACGATAAGACCATTTGAAGATGAAGGCTTCTTGTCTGTTGGAGATGATCTAAAAATAAATTTTTGGTCAAATGAATTTGACTTGATAAAAACAATACAATGCCAAGGTGAAGGAGTTGCTAAAATTGCTTGCTTAAGCCCAAATAATGCAAAATTAACTATTGGATTCAAAGATGGTAAAATACAAGAAATCGAAATTTTATCAGGGCATCCTACAGGCGTGAATGCAAATCTCTCAAAAGAAATTGACAAATTGAGTTACGATGAATTGGGAGAAAATATTTTTATCGTAACTGCTGATAGACAAGTGATAAAAATAGAATGCTCGACCGCAGTAGAGACGGTATTAATTCAGTTTGAATCTATTGATTTTCAACCTGTTGAAGTTTCTCCTGATGGCAAAACAGTTTTTTCAAGAAATGCCGGCAACGGGTTTATTCAGTGGGATTTACAAACTCAAGCCCAAATAAAGTCGTTTGAAAGAAGTTATCCAATTATGGGGCCTAACCAGCTTGTGTTTAGTCCAGATAATAAAAAATTCATTGCCCCACATTATTGCGGAACCTACGAAGAATGGGACATTGGCACTGGCCTTTTGATAAGAAAAATTTACAATGACTCTCCAAGAGATGTTCTTGCTTGTTATCGGCAAGATGGGAAATCATTAATTACGGCAGCACATTATGGAACTATAATTGAAACGGACTTATTGCAAAATAGGCTTTTAGGCTTTTTCAAAGGAACAGAAATAGGAGTTAGAAATTCTTCTTTTTTCCCCAATGACGAAAAACTGATGATTGGGTTAGACAACTTAGAAGCTCAGGAATGGTCACTCACATTTAATAAATGCATCCAAATCATAGATATTCACCCCATAATTGGAAAAAATGTCAGTTTTGAATTTGGCTTAAATAATCCTTTTATTTTAGCTGGTTTCTGGGACTTTCAACAACTTATTGATTTAGATTCTGGTAGAATTTTGACCACCACAACAGCAAATAGTTTTGATTCCCCCGTAGAGGAGGCTGTAAATATAGAGTTCAAGGCATTGGGTTTTTTAGATCATTATCCTGTACAATATCCATTAAACTTTATTAAGGCTGATTATCAAGAGTATCTTGATGATCCAGCCAGCAATCAAACAAGCCTTTATTTTGTATCTCACAATTTAAATAAGACTAAATTTTCAAGTAATAAATTCCGAAAGGATTTGATAATTATTTGGAATAATAATCAGGTAGAAATAACTATTGTGAAACCAGAAGTGGGAATGAAATGCCAATCCGTTGACTTCCGCCATCTCCACCCCTCATCCCACTTCACCGAAGAAGAAAAAGACCGCCTCCGCCGCTACGGCGCCATCTTCAACGACGAAGACGAGCGCCGCTGGAAAGAAGCCGTAGAAGACGCCTAAGGCAAGCTTTGAAATCAACCGCACAGTCCTTATCTTTGTTATCTTAGAAGTCTTACTAATCCTTTAGAATCCAGCGTACCAGATCATTCAATCACTACAATCCTCATTTGCCATGCTCAGTGCACAAAGTAAAGAGATGGAACAATTGAAGCCGGTGTTGCAGCAATTGGAGCGGCACGAAAAGCTGCTCGTTATTCAATTTTTGGCAACGGAACTTGCGCGACAGGAAGAAGTACTGCTTGTGCCGAATGCAAGCTACCCGGTTTGGTCGCCGCTCGAAGCTTATGGCGCTTCGGATGCCTTGCTTAACCTCTTGGCCAATCCCCAAACGGAAACCAATGGATAATGTTTTTCGCGTCCCATTTTCAAACGTAGTCAATCACCTTGGAGAAACAGGTATACTGCCGTTGCTCCCCCTGCAACTCAATTATCGGGAAAAATCACTGGAAGTATCTGCCAGGCTCGATACCGGGGCAATGGTGAACGTACTGCCCTGGTCGGTTGGTCTTGAGTTAGGTGCTGTTTGGGAAAACCAGGCCATTTCGCTTAAACTTTCCGGGAACCTTTCAAATCTGGAAGCTCGCGCTTTGCTCGTAGCTGCTTCTATTGGCGACTTTCCGCCTGTTCAACTCGCCTTTGCGTGGACAAAAGCAGACAATGTCCCTATTTTGCTCGGCATGACCAATTTCTTTATGGAATTTGATGTATGTGTTTTCCGTTCGCAATCCTTTTTCGATGTGCGACCAAAAGGCAGGCAGTGATTATTGGGTGGAAAAAGTCGTAGAAAACGCCTCAAGCGGATTATCAATAAGCAAACCATTCCGCAAAAGTAAACTTATGCCCAATCAACCTCGGCGCCCCACCTGGGATCCCGCTCAATGCACTGTTGAATGATGTAGGTGCCAGGCTCATGCAGTTTGCGGGCGTTGGTCCAGGCTAAACGCCAGGTTCCAAAATCGCCCCAAATCTTTTCGTCTTTGATGACTAAGAAGCGTCCATAATACCGACGCATCAATTCCTCCTCGTGGGCTTTGAACCACAGGTATTCCTTGAAATTCGGATATTTTTCAGCATCGTACTGGACGGACGTATTTTCCATGATGGCTTGTTTCTAACAAAAATAGTGATTTTTTACCACATAGACCACATAGTTGTTTTCACAATAGTTCACATAGGCGGCTTCCCTGTGCTATGTGTCCTATGTGAAAACCCCTATGTGAACTATGTGGTAAAAAACCCAACCCGCACCAGC
>Ga0209573_1000449_pt1 | contig 89268 bp, 80 predicted proteins | sample TNRBio252014_DNA_FD_185870 | JGI IMG/M metagenome (GOLD analysis project Ga0209573, IMG submission 185870) | Wastewater treatment Type I Accumulibacter community from EBPR Bioreactor in Madison, WI, USA - TNR Reactor_6/25/2014_ DNA (SPAdes)... | ecosystem: Engineered > Bioreactor > EBPR >... | reverse complement strand
CACCATGAAAATCACCATCTTCGGCACCGGCTACGTTGGCCTGGTAACGGGGGCCTGCCTTGCAGAGGTCGGCCATACCGTCGTCTGCATGGACGTCGACCGGGGCAAGATCGAAAAGCTCGAGGCAGGCGTCATCCCGATCTGGGAGCCGGGCCTGCAGCCCATCGTCGAGCGTAACGTAGCCGAGGGCCGGCTGCGCTTCACCACCGACGTGGAAGAAGCGGTCAGGCACGCCGAAGTGCAGTTCATCGCCGTCGGCACCCCGCCCGACGAAGACGGCTCGGCCGACCTGCAGTACGTCCTCGCCGTGGCCGCGAGCATCGCCCGCCACATGCCGCGCTACCGCGTCATCGTCAATAAGTCGACCGTCCCCGTCGGCACCGCCGACAAGGTCCAGGCCAAGCTCGAGCAGATCCTCGCCGAGCGCGGCGAACAGATTCCCTTCGACGTCGTCTCCAACCCCGAATTCCTCAAGGAAGGCGCCGCCGTGGGCGACTTCCTCAAGCCCGACCGCATCATCATCGGCACCCGCTCAGCGCGCGCACAGGAGCGCATGCGCGAGCTCTACGAGCCCTTCAACCGCAACCATGAACGCACGATGTTCATGGACGTGCGTAGCGCCGAGCTCACCAAGTACGCCGCCAACGCGATGCTCGCCACCAAGATCAGCTTCATGAACGAGCTCGCCAACATGGCCGAGATCCTCGGCGCCGACATCGAGGAAGTGCGCAAGGGCATCGGCGCCGACCCGCGCATCGGCTACCACTTCATCTACCCCGGCTGTGGCTACGGCGGGTCATGCTTTCCCAAGGACGTCCAGGCCCTGGGCCATACCGCCGACCAGATCGGCTACGACGCCCCGCTGCTCAAGGCCGTCGAGGCGGTCAACAACCGCCAGAAGACCACCCTCTTCACCAAGCTTGCCCGCCACTTCGGCGGCGCCGACAAGCTCGCCGGCAAGACCATCGCCGTGTGGGGCCTGGCCTTCAAGCCCAACACCGACGACATGCGCGAGGCCCCCAGCCGCACGCTCATCGAGGCCCTGTGGCAGGCCGGCGCCCGCGTGCAGGCATTTGATCCGGTGGCGATGGACGAAACGCAACGCATCTATGGCGCGCGTGACGACCTCGCCCTGTGCACCAACAAGTACAGCGCGCTGGAGGGCGCCGATGCGCTGGCCATCTGCACCGAATGGCAGCAGTTTCGTGCGCCCGACTTCGACGAGATGGAAAGCCTGCTCAAGGCCAAGGTGATCGTGGACGGACGCAACCTGTACAACCCGGAGCGCTTGACCGCCGACGGCTGGTCATACCAAAGCATCGGGCGCAACCAGCGCTGACGCGCTCGGGCGCAGCCGCCCGACAAGCAAGCCTTTGCGGCCCTTCCTCCTCCCGCCCTCCACGCTCTCAACTTGCCCCATGTCCGAACTCCTGCTCAAGATCGACAAGACGCTACACCATCACGGCAACCGCGCCTGGCGCGCGCTGCGCAGCCAGTGGTGGAACCTGCGCCGCCCGCCCGCCGACCGCCCGGTCATCGTGCTCGGCTGCTCGCGCGCCGGCACCACCGTGGTCTACAAGACCCTGTCCGAATCCCCCGAGCTCGGCACCCTGCAGCGCGAGACGCATGACTTCTGGGTCGACCTCCACCCGCTCGAAGAAAAGCACTGGAACACCCACGCCCTCGACGCCGCCGACGCCAGCACAAAGGACCGCGACCACGTCGCGCGCTACTTCTACACCTGGACCGGCCGCCGGCGCTGGGTGGACAAGAACAACCAGAACGGCCTGTGCGTGCCCTACCTGCGCGCGCTCTTCCCCGATGCCATCTTCGTATTCGTCAAGCGCGAACCCGGCGACAACATCAACTCGCTCATCGAAGGCTGGGGCAAGCCCGACAAGTACGCCACCTGGAGCGGCGTCTTCCCCGAGACCGTCGCCATCGACAACGGCCGCTACACGCGCTGGTGCTTCTTCCTCGCCGAGGGCTGGCGCAACTACCTGCGCGCGCCCATCGAAGACGTTGCCGCCTTCCAGTACCAGGCCATCAACCGCGCCATACTGGACGCCCGCGCCAGCGTCCCCGCCGGCCAGTGGGTCGAAGTGTTCTACGAAGACCTGGTGCGCGACCCCGTCGCCGGTTACCAGAAGCTCTACGCCGACTGCGGCCTCGCCTTCACCCCCGAGGTGCGCGCCCATTGCGAGCAGGTGCTGAGCAAGCCCTACGACGTGTTCGGCGAGATCGAGCTCGACAAGTGGAAGAAAGGCCGCAACCGCGAGCGCGTCGAGCGCGTGCTCGAGCGCGTCGCGGCTGTTGCCGCAGAGATGGGCTACCCGCAGCGATGAGCGCACCGCGCTTCTCGGTCGTCATCCCGGTTTACAACGGCGCGGCCTTCGTCGCCCGCGCCGTCGAATCCGTGCTGACGCAGACCTGGCCAGCGCACGAGATCATCGTCGTGGACGACGGCTCCACCGACACCACCGCCCAGGTCGTCGCCGAGCTCGTCGCCCGCCACCCCGGGCGCCTGCGCCCCCTCCACCAGGTCAACGCCGGCGTGTCGGCGGCGCGCAACACCGGCGCCCAGGCCGCCAGCGGCGACTGGCTGGCGTTTCTGGACGCCGACGACTGGTTCTACCCCGACCGCCTCGAAGCCCACGCCCGCTTCATCGTCGACGACCCTGCGCTCGACTTCCTCACCGCCGACTACGACTACCGCCGCCCCGACGGGAGCCGGATCTCAGGCTCTATGGAACTGCACGATACGGGCAGGCGCCTCGCCGAGCGCGCCCCCGGTGCAGAACGCACACTGCTCGAGGCGGCCGATTTCGAGTCCTTCGTCGCCGACCACTTTGGCGACACCCACACCCTGAGCATTCCGACCGCCACTTTCCGAGGCCTCGGTGGCTATCCGACCGGCTACCGGGTTTGCGAGGACGTCTTCTTCCTGGTCCGCCTGTGTGCGCGCAGCCGGCGCGCAGGCGTGGTGTGCCGTCCGCTCGCGGCCTACCTGATCCATGACGCCAGCGCGACCCGGCGGGACCCCCTGCAGGCCCAGTTCGACAACGTGCGCACGCTCATCGCCATGGCCGCCGAGGCCTCTGCCTATCCCCGGGCGGTGGCGCGCGGCGTGCGCCACCGCCTGGCGCGCGGCCGGCTCAATCTGGCCTACGCGCTCGTTCGCGACCACCAGCGTGCACGGGCTTGCGGGGCGGTACTGCCCAACCTGTGGCAGCAGCCCGGGCTGGCGTCGCTGCGCCAGCTCGCGTCCATCCTCCGTGGCTGAGCCTCCCCCCCGGACACGGACCGGGCCTTGCGGCCCCGCGTGTGATAATTCATCGCCCTGCCCGCGGGCCTGCCCGATAATCCCGGCGCGGCGCAGCGCCCTGCCGAATCTCTCCCTCCACCGCCCTCAATGAAGCTTGCACAAAACATCCGCGACAGTTCGAAATGGCTCATCGGCAGCAACGTCGTGAGCCAGGCACTCCAGTTCGCGTTCGGTATCGTGCTCGCCCGTCTGCTGGTACCGGCCGACTTCGGCATGATCGTCACCATCCAGATCTTCACCGGGGTGATCGGCCTGATCGCCTCGGGCGGCATGGGGCAGGCCCTGGTGCGCGCCAAAGCGGCAGTGGAGCACGACTTTCAGGTCGTCTTCACCCTGCAGATGCTGATCTGCCTGGCCGTGTTCACCGGGCTTGTCCTGGTTGCCCCCGCGTTCGCGAGCTGGTTCGGCGAGCCGCTCTACGAAGATCTGCTGCGCGTCTCGGCAATCAACTTCCTGATGCGCCCCTTCCTGAGCATCCACACGAGCTGGCTTAACCGCGAGATGCGCTTCAGGGACATGTCGATCCAGAACTTCATCGCCGGCGCGATCGGAGGCGTCGCGAGCATCGCAATGGCGGCGGCCGGACTGGGGGTATGGAGCCTGGTGCTCGGCGGTCTGGTCGGCAGCATCGCCAGCCTGCTGATGGTGGTCCGCATCACGCCGCTGCGCGCGCGTCTGCGCTTCGACCGCAGCGTCGCACGCACGCACGGCAGCTACGGCGTCAAGATCACGCTCAAGGACCTTGCGGTGTACTTCCGCAAGCAGACCAGCAACCTGATTATCGCCAAGCTCGCCGGTCCCGCCATGGTCGGCCTCTTCAACAAGGGCTACAGCCTGGCAACGCTCCCCCTCACTTCGATCAGCGGGCCGGTTTTCCAGCCAGTGTTCCGTACGATGTCGGCCGAGCAGGACAACCCGGACCGGATCAAGTACCTGTTCTTCCGCATGATGAGCCTGCTGCTTCTTTACACCCTGCCGCTTTACATCGGCCTCGCCTGGCTCGCAGAACCTTTCATCGTCGTCGTTTATGGCGAGCACTGGCGCGAAGCCGCGCCCGTTCTGCAGATTCTGGCTCCGCTCGGCGTGCTCTATTGCGTCGGCCACCCCTGCGGTGCCGTGCTGGCGGCGACCAATCGCGTCGGCCGTGAGGTCATCGTGCAGATCGTGACGTGGGCGATCGTCGCCGTCGGCTGCTTCGTCGGCCTGCGCTGGGGTCTGTCGGGCGCCGCGCTCGGCATCGTGCTGAGCCAGGTGTACTCGACGATCCACATGTACTACCTGGCAACCCGCTGCTTCCACAGCAGCATGCGTGACCTGTTCGCTGCAGGCGCACCCGTGCTGGTGCTGAACGCCCTCCTGCTGAGCACGCTGGCTGCGGTGGACTGGCTGCTCCCGGACGGATTCAAGACCGAATCGCAGGCGATCTACCTCGTCGTCGCAACTGCTGCGGCGGCACTCGTCTATCTCGCCGGGCTACTGCTTCTCCCGCTTGGCGCGCTGACTTCGGAAGCCGGCCGTATCCGCGAACTTCTTCGGCTGGCCCGTTGAGCGGTCCCGACCAGAATCCACATCGCCGACATGAAAGCCCGACTCATCGCCTTCCACCTGCCGCAGTTTCACCCCACTCCGGAGAACGACGAGTGGTGGGGCAGGGGCTTCACCGAATGGACCAACGTCGCGCGCGCTGCACCGCTGTTTCCCGGCCACTATCAGCCGCACGTCCCGGCCGACCTGGGCTTCTACGACCTCCGCCTGCCCGAGGCGCGCGCGGCACAGGCGGCACTGGCACGCGAATATGGCATCGAGGGCTTCTGTTACTACCACTACTGGTTCGGCGGCAAACGGATCCTCGAACGGCCGGTTAACGAAATCGTCGCCAGTGGCGAACCCGATTTCCCCTTTTGCCTGTGCTGGGCCAACCACAGCTGGAACTCCGCCGCCTGGCAAGGGGCACCCCGCGAGCTGATCACCCAGACCTATCCGGGCCTCGACGATCACGGCGCGCACTTCGACTGGCTGCTGCAAGCCTTCCGCGACCCACGCTACCTGCGCGTGGATGGCAAGCCGATCTTCGTCCTCTACAAGCCCGACGACATTCCCGACGTCGCCGGCGTGGTCCGCTTCTGGCGCCAGCGCGCGGCACAGGCGGGCCTGCCCGGACTGCACCTGATCGGTGTCTCCCACCGGAACGAGTCCTGGGATCCGCGCAGTCGTGGCCTGGATGCATCAATGATGCAGGCACTGCCCGAGCGCGACGGTCGCATCCCGCGACGCTACCTGACCACCAAGCTCAGGCTGGCCCTGCAGGGCAACCCCCACAAGCTGACGATCTGGGATTACGAGGAGATCATGCCCATCCTGCTGCGCGCCAATGCGCCCGAATGGGAGGATTACCCGATCGTGCTGCCGAACTGGGACAATACGCCGCGTGCGGGGATGGACGGCCTGGTATTCGCCAACGCGACGCCCGAACTGTTCCGCAAATTGCTGCGCCAGGCGATCCACCGCGTGCACGACAGAGCCGCGCAGCACCAGCTCATCTTCCTGAAGGCCTGGAACGAATGGGCGGAGGGCAACCACGTCGAACCTGACCTGAAATGGGGACGAAAGTGGTTGGAGGTCATCGGCGACGAATTGAACTGAATCCGTACGCAAACGCTTGCCGGCTAACCCCGTGAAGGACGAACACTGCACATGTCTCCCCTGATCTCCGTGATCATGCCCTGCTACAACGGCGCGCCCTACCTCGAGGAGGCGGTCGCCAGCGTCATGGGCCAGAGCTGCCCGGACGTCGAGTTGCTGATCGTCGACGACGGCTCGACCGACGCCAGCGTGACGATCGCCGAGCGCCTGCAGCGCGCACATCCCGAGCGGATCAGGCTCTTCCGCCAGGCGAATCGTGGTCCCTACGTTGCCCGCAACCTGGGGCTGGAGCACGCACGCGGCGAGTTCATCGCCTTTCTCGACGCCGATGACTGGTGGACGGCAGACTGCCTCGAAAAGCTGCATGCCGCGCTCACGTCTAGCCATGCAACGCTTGCCTATTGCGGCTGGCAGAACGTGGGCGCAACCGATCGCAGCAACGCACCCTACGTACCGCCCGACTACGAGGCGGACGACAAGGCCGCCCAATTCCTGCGCGCGGCCGCGCCGTGGCCGATCCACGCTGCCCTGACCCGCACCGCGGCGCTGCGCACGGCCGGTGGCTTTGACACCGACTGGCGCAGTTGCATGGACTACGACCTGTGGCTGCGCATCGGCGTGCCCAACCCGATCGTGCGCGTGCCCGAGGCCATGGCCTTCTATCGCCACAAGGTCGGCGGCCAGATCACCTCGAAGCAGTGGCTCCAGGCCGAGAACAGCTGGCTGGTCAAGAAGAAGTTCATCGCCACCCACCCCGAGCGGGTCGCCCACCTCGGCGCCGGCAAGCTGCGCGAACTCACCGACGGCGCCTATCTGCAGCGCGGCTTCCAGGCCTACTGGCGGCGCGACCTGACCACCGCCTGGCACGTGTTCCGCCAGGCGCTGCGCAACGGCGGATGGAAGGCTGCCGAGCTGAAGTACCTGCTGCCGGCGCTATTGCCGCACGACCTTTATGTGCGGCTGATCGGAAGGCTGGGCGGACAATGACGGCGCTGTACCCTGCCCTCTCCCGCTTGCCCGCCATCCCCTGGCGCGTGCGCAAGAAGCTCGAAACCTGGGTCGAGAACGACGCACGCGTTCGCCTGCCCGCGCTCTACCGCTGGCTCCACTTCGGCCGCGCGCATGATCCACTCGTGGCGGTGACCTCGGGCCCCAAGCACCACTTCTTCGGCTACTACGAGAAATCACCTTGGAATGCCTCGCAGACGCTGCTGCTCGCGCACGAGGCCGACTTCAACGACCGTGCCCCGGGTGCGGACGACGCCTGCCGGATCGGCGTGGTGCACCTCGGCGAACGGCGCTTCGAAGCGCTCGCCGAGAGCCTGGCGTGGAACTGGCAGCAGGGTGCGATGCTGGCCTGGCACCCGGCCGACCCCGAGCGCACCCTGGTGCACAACGACCGTGAGCGCGGCGTGGCGGTAGGCGTCGTGCGCGACGTCTCGGGCCGCGTGCTGCAACGCTACACACGCCCGATCTACACCCTCTCACCCGACGGCCGACTGGGGTGGAGCCTCGACTTCGCCCGCCTCGCGCTCCACCGACCGGGTTACGGCTATGCCGGCATCACCGATCCGCGCGCGCACGAACACGCACCTGGCGATGACGGCCTGCACCTGATCGAGCTCGACTCGGGACGCAGCACCCTGATCGTCTCCCTGCACCTGCTCGCCCGCAAGGATGCGAAGCCGGCGATGAACGGCCAGTTTCACTGGCTCAATCACATCCAGCCCAGCCCTCAGGGCAGCCGCATCGCCTTCTTCCACCTCTGGCGCGAAGGCGAAAAAGGCTGGGGCGTGCGCCTCTACACCTGCCGCCCGGACGGCGGCGAGCTCGTCTGCGCGCTCGACACCGGGCGCATCTCGCACTATGACTGGCTCGACGAGGACCACATCCTGGCGTGGGCGCGGCGAAGCGAGGGCGGCGAGCGCTTCCTGCTCGTGGACGTGCGCGACGGCCGCTGTACCCCCTACGGCGAGGGCGTGCTCACCGAGGACGGCCATGACAGCTTTTCCCCCGACCGGCGCTGGGTGCTCAACGACACCTATCCCGACGCCCACGACATGCGCACGCTGATGCTGGTGAGCTGGCCGGAAGGCCGACGGATCGACATCGCCCGCACCCATTCTCCGAAGTCGCGCTGGTGGGGCGAGATCCGCTGCGACCTGCATCCGCGCTGGAGCCGCGATGGCCGCCAGGTGTGCATCGATTCGGTGCACGACGGCAGCCGGCAGATCTACATCGCCGACGTCAGCCGGTGGACCGCATGAGCCGTGCGTTGATCCTGATGTACCACGCCATGGACATGCCGCGCACCCGCGCCGAGGCGGGCTATTGCGTGCCGCCTGCAGCGTTTCGCGCGCAGATGGCGTGGCTGGCATCATCCGGGCTGCGCGCGGTGGGTATGGACGCGCTGGTCGCTGCGCTGCGTGGCGAAGCCCCGCCGCTGGCACAGGACGCAGTGGCGGTGACGTTCGACGACGGCCTCGACTGCTTCGCGCACCACGCGCTGCCGGCGCTCCATGAATACCGCATCCCGGCCACCGTGTTCGCCGTCGCCGGCAGGCTCGGCCTCCCCGCGGCATGGACGCGCGCCAAGGGCTGGCCGGAGCGCCGCCTGATGGATGCTGCAGCGCTGCGCGCGCTCCGCGATGCCGGCGTCACGATAGGGTGCCATGGCCTCACCCACGTCCCGATGACCGACTGCGACGACGCGCAGTTGCAGCGCGAGACCGCCGAGGCCCGCGCGCTCCTCCGCTCGGCGACCGGGGCCGACGTGGACCTGTTCGCCTACCCCTACGGTGCGCATCGTGCGCGCGAACAAGCCGCCGTCGCCGCAGCGGGTTTTGTCGGTGCCTGCTCCACGCACTCCGGTTTTGCGCGCGGTGGCGACGAGATCCTTGCCCTGCGCAGGATCGAGGTCTCCGGCTACGACGACCTGACGCAATTCCGGCGCAAGATCGCCTTCGGTGCAAACCGCGTCACACATGCCGATCTCGTGCGCTATTACGCTCAACGCCTTTATGCCCGCTTCCATGGCTGACACCCTCCCCGCCTCCGTGCCGCCCTTCGTCAGCGTCGTCGTGCCCGCGCTGAACTGCGCCGACGATGTCGACGGTTTTGCCGCCGCCATGCGTGCGCAGACCTATCCCGCAGACCGCTTCGAGATCATCGTCGTCGACAACGGCTCCTCCGACGGCACCCTCGAGCGCGCCCGTGCCGCGGGATTCGTGGCCCTGCTGCGAGCCGAACGCGGACGCACCAGGGCGCTCAACACCGGCATCAGCGCAGCCCGCGGCGACTTCATCCTGACCACCGACCTGTCGTGCCGGGCCGAGCCCGGCTGGATCCGCTGCATCGTCGACACCTTCGCGGCGCACCCCCGAGCGGGCTGCGTCGGCGGCGAGATCAAGCTGCTTCTCACCGAGCGCAACGCGGTCATCGACTTCCAGGCGCGCAGCGACTACATGTCGCCGCTGCTCGCGCTGCAACGCACACGGCTGCCCTTCATGCCGTTCGCCGACGGCGCCAACGCATCGTTCAGACGCGAGGTTTTCGAGTCGATCGGCGGTTTCGAAGAGCGTTTCGTCAAGGCCGGTGACGTCGAGATCTGCTACCGGATGCTGGTGCTTACGGATTACGAACTGGTCTTCAATCGCGCTGCGCTGATGCACGAACCGGGCGAACCCTCGCTGCGCGCGCTGCTGCACCAGCGCTTCCGCATGGGCATCGGGTGGAACCTGATGCGCATGAAATACCCCGCGCTGTATGCACTCGGCGCGCGGGCCCCGTTCGACGCGCGACGAGCGTGGTGGTCCGCACGCGAAGCGGCTTGCCGCACCGGCACGCTGCTCGCGCTCAATGCCGGCGCGGTGCTCGGGCGCTCGCGCGAAGCCGCGATCGACGCCGACATCCGCCAGTTGATGAGCTGGGCGCAATGGTACGGCCGCGAGCACGGTCGGCGCTGGCTCGAGCGTCAGGGCATCCGCCCCGAACCGATCGACCGCGAACGGCTGGCGGCCTTCATCGCACGCCCCGATCCGCTCGCCGGCCGCGTCACCCTGGTCGATAGCCCGACGGGGGCCTGATGTGATCCGGCTCGCCCTTCGCCTCGACGACCCCTCCGAGACCAGCCATCAGGAGGTCGAGGCGGGCATCCTCGAGATCCTGCGACGCCACCACGCACAGGCAAGCTTCGCCACGATTCCGTTCCGGATCGTCGACGGCGAGCGTCGGCCCCTGTCCGCAAAGCGCGCCCTTCCGCTCGTCGCCGCGCAACGCGAAGGCCTGATCGAGATCGCCCTGCACGGCTACCTCCATCGCAGGCGCGCCCCCGAACCTGCGCCGCCGACCGAATTCCGCGGGCGTCCGCGCGACGAACAGTGGGCGATGATCGACGAGGGCCGGCGCCACCTGGAGGCGATCTTCGGTACCCGCGTCACCGGCTTCGTCCCCCCCTGGAACAGCCATGACGCCGCGACCATCGACTGTCTGGCGGAGCTCGGCTTCGATTACCTCTCTGGCGGCCGCGAGCTGCCCGGGGCAGAGCGCGGCCCGCTGCGGCAACTGCCGCGCACCGCTCAAGTGAAGGATTTCGATGCGGCGCTTGCCGAGGCAGCGCGCTTCGAGGCCGCGCAGCCGATCGTCATCTTCGTGCTGCATCACTACGACTTCGCCGAATCCGGCGTGAAGGATGCGGTGCTCGATCTTCACCGCTTCGACCGCATGCTCGGACGAGCCCTGGCTCGCCCCGGCACCCGGGTGGTCACACTGAAGCAACTCGCTGGGGAAATCACCGCGAGCGACGCCCAGATCGAGCGCCAGTACCGCCTTGCGCGCCAGCGACTGCTCGGCCGCGTGCTGCCGCGCACGGCGATCCTGGACGCCCCGCTCTGGCGCGGCATCCTCGCCGGGCTGCGGTGATGCACGCACACCCGTCCCCGCGCCACCTCCCGCAACGATGATCGCATCCAAGTTCCCGCCCGGAGACTCCGCCGCATGAGCCGTCCCAGCGCCGCCCCGCGCACGCTCACCGTACTGGTGTGCACGCACAACCGTGTGGAGCTCCTTGGCCGCGTGATCGCTTCGCTCGACGCCGCACGCCGCCCTGCAGACTGGACCGTGCGGTTGTTCGTCGTCGCCAACGCCTGCACCGACGGCACACATGATTTTCTCGCCGCGCGTGCGAACGCCGGCGACGGACTGCCGCTGGCGTGGATCGCCGAGCCGGTGCCGGGCAAATCCAACGCGCTCAACCGCGCGCTGCCACTGCTCGAGGACGCAGTCATCGCCTTCGTCGATGACGACCATCGCGTGCACACCGACTACCTCGCCGAGATCGCGCTCGCTGCAGGGCGCTGGCCAGAAGCCGGCATACTGTGCGGCCGCATCCTTCCGGACTGGGACGGCAGCGAACCGCAGTGGGTGCACGACACGGGTCCGCACCGCATCTATCCGCTCCCCGTGCCACGCTACGATCAGGGCGACATCGATTTCGACATCGACATCGACGGCCCGATCCCGGGCGGCGGCAACCTCGCGGTACGCCTCAACGTGATCGCCGACACCGGCCCGTTCTCGACCGAGCTCGGCCCCACCGGCCACGACCTCGGCGGCTCGGAAGACGCCGACTGGATCCTGCGCGCGCTGCGCGCCGGGGCGCGCCTGCACTATGTACCGCGCATGGTGCAGTTCCACTATGTAGACACCGAACGCCTGACCCTCGCCTACATCGCGCGCAAGGGCTACCAGCGCTCACGCTCGGTGACCCGCGTGCGCTCCGAGCACGAGTCGGTGCCTCGTTACATGTGGCGCAAGATCGCCACCTACGGCGCACGCCTGGTTTTCTCCTGGCAAGCGCAGGCCCGCCGTTTTTATCTGGTTCGCCTCGCCTCGGCACTCGGCGAGGCCTCGGGCATTCATGACCAGGTTCGGCGGCGACGCCAGCGCGCGACGCTGCCCGCGTTGCCCGATGATGTGCGCTCGTGGGGGCTCGCGCTGCTCGCTGTCGCCTCGTTCACCACCGCAGGCGTGATCGGTCACCACTGGCTCGGGACGGCGGTGGCGGCGGCGGCGGCCGTAGCCGTGGTGCTCACCGCTGCACTGCTCGCGAAATCGGTGCGCGATTTCTCGCGTACGGGCCCACGCCTGCGCGACGAGATTGTGCAGCGCTACCGTGCTTACGTCGCCTACGCCCTCGCACGGCTGGCGTTCGCAACCTTCGTGGTCGCCGCGTTCTGGGGTTTTCCGGGCGGCATGGTGTGGATCGCCGCGACCGATACCCTTGGCCTGGATCTTCCGGCGTGGACGGCCACCGCAGGCGCCGGCATCACGCTCGTGCTCGCCACCGTCTATGCCGCCTGCCGGGCGCTGTCGATCAATCCCGGTCTGGTGATCGCGTCGTGGTCGTACCGGACCGTGCGGGTGCATCGCCTGTGGCGGGCGTTATCGCCCCGCGGCCTGAATCTGCTCGCTCACGCCCTGCTCGCGATCGGCGCGCTGCTGGTGGTCGCCCTCGCCCTGACCCGGGTGCGCCAGGGCGCGGGGGTGGAGGCCGCCGCGCTCGTGCTCGCCTCGATCGGTTACCTGGCCACGATCGCGCTCGCGATCCGCGAGCCGGAGGCCGGTGCCCGGCGCGCGGCGCCGACAGGACGCCCTAACCTGATCATGATCGGCTCCGACACCCTGCGCGCGGACCGGATCGGCGCGCTGCGCGGCGGTGCTTCGCTGACGCCCAACATCGACCGCCTCGCCGCGTCTGGTGCGCGTTTCACCAGCTGTTACGTACCCTGCGCACGCACCGCGCCCAGCCTGATCTCGATGCTCACCGGTACCTGGCCGCACAATCACGGTGTACGCGACAACTTCGTCTCCGACGAGGACACCCGCCTGCACTGCCAGACGCTTCCCAAGGTGCTGCGCCAGCTCGGCTACCGCAATGCGGCAGTGTCCGACTGGTGCGGGGCCGATCTCGGCAAGTTCGACTTCGGCTACGACATCCTCGAGTTGCCCGAGGACCAATGGAACCTGAGGTACCTGATCCGCCAGGGCCCCAAGGACATCCGCCTGTTCCTCTCGCTGTTCCTGCACAACCGCGCCGGACGCCGGCTGCTGCCAGAGGTCTATTACCTGGGCGGCGTGCCACAGACCACGCAACTCGGGGTACGCGGGCGGCGCATGATCTCGCGCCTGGCGACAACCGGGGAGCCGTTCTCACTCAACCTCTTCTACTCGGCCACCCATCCACCGTTCGCGTCCGAGTACCCGTACTACATCCGGTACGCCGATCCCGCCTACGGCGGCGAATCGAAGTTCGCGATGGCGCGCCTGACCGAACCCTTCGAGATCATCCGCCGCCAGGGCGAGCCGCGCGAGGAGTTCGACCTCGACCAGATTCTTGCGCTCTACGACGGCTGCGTCGCCCAGTTCGACGACGAGGTCGGGCGCTTGCTGCGCCATCTCGAGGACAATGCCCTGCTCGAGAACACGCTGGTCGTGCTCTACAGCGACCACGGCATGGAATTCTTCGAGCACGGCACCTGGGGCCAGGGAAATTCCGCGCTCGGCGACTTCAGCGCGCGCGTGCCGCTGGTGCTCTCGGGCGCCGGCATTCCGCGCGGCAAGGTCATCGGGGACGTGGTACGCACCGTCGACATCATGCCCACCCTGCTGGACCTGCTGGAGGCCCCGTCCGTCCGCTGCGACGGGGTTTCCCTCGCAGCAGCGATCCGCCAGCCCGGCCAGGCACTCGACCTCAAGGCCTTCAACGAGACCGGGATCTGGATCACCACCGTGCCCGGCATGCCCGAGGGCCATCTTGCCTACCCCGACCTGCTCGAACTGCTCGACGTCGAAAACGACGCCACCGGCACCCTCTCGCTCAAGGCCGAGTATCGCGGAATCACGCTCGCAGCCAAGGACCGCATGGTCCGCGACGGCCGCTTCAAGCTGGTCTACCAGCCCCTCGAGGGCGGCGCCCGACTGGCGCTCTACGACGTCATCACAGACCCGGACTGCCAGCGCGACATCTCCGGCTCCCACCCCGCAGAGCTTGCCCACCTGCTCACCGAACTGCAGGCCTGGATGAACGAGCGGACGCCCCCGCCCCTGACCCCGCGCCCCCTGACGCCGGACGACCACCCCTGAGCCCTGCCCCCCGTGTGCCTCCAATGATGCCAATCATGCCAACCGCCCCATTCTCCGCCAGCAGAAGCGCTGCAGGCAGCCACTCGACCTGGCTCGATCTCCTCCTCGCAGCAGGCATCCTGCTCGCGGCGCTGCTGCTCGTGCGCGGCATCGCCGCGCCCTGGAACGGCTACGGTGATTCCGACGGCGCCCTCTTCGGCTCGATGGCGCGCAACTACCTGCAGTTCGGCATCCTCGAGCTGAAGTTCGGCCAGCTCGTCACCTACGAGGCGATCACCGAACCGATCGGGGTGTATTACCTGCATCATCCGCCGCTGGTCCCGCTGCTCTCGGCGGCCAGCATCGCGCTGTTTGGCGACAGCGAGCTCAGCGTGCGCCTCGTGTCGGTCAGCGCCACCCTGCTCACGGCCGTCCTGCTCTACGGACTGGCACGGCGGTCGCTGGAGCGCCGCGGCGGCCTGCTGTGCGCGCTGCTCTTTCTCGCCTACCCGTCGACGATCATCTTCGGCCGCAAGCCGGGTTACGAAGCGCTGACCCTGTGCCTGATCGTCCTTGGTCTGTGGCTCTACGTGCGATATCGCGAGGACCGCTCCGGCACCCGCCTCGCCGCCCTGCTCGGTGCCGTTGCACTGGGCGGGCTGAGCGACTGGGCGGCTTACCTGCTGCCGGCTGCGTTGCTGGTGCTGGAGATCGCCAACCGGCACGGGCGCACCGTCGACCGGGCCCTGATCGCCGGGCTGCTGCTGGTCCCCTCTGCGGTACTGTGCGCTTTCCTCTACAGCATCTGGCGGGTCGACCCGGCCTCGGTGCTCGACCTCGCACATCAGGGGCTGGCCTATACCGGGCTGTTCGCGGCCGACGGCGCGGTCGTCGCCAACATCAAGGAGGCACGAATCGATTTCACTGCGGGCGAATATCTGTTCCGCATCGTCGGCAATCTCGATCGCGGCTTCGGATTGATGGCGCTCCTGCTGGCCGCGCTCGGTCTGGTCGCACTACGCGAACGCCCCGCCATCCGCGCGCACGTGTTCGTGCTGGGGTTCGCCGCGCTGCTGACCCTGCTCGTATTCTGGCGCAGCCTTTATTTCCACCTCTGGTGGCTGCAGCTCCTTGCCGCCCCGCTCGCGCTGCTCGGCGCTGCCGCCGTGCATGCGCTGCAGGCCAACCTGGGGACGCCGTCCGCCACGCGGCGGCGCGGCACCGAGCTGGCGGTGCTGTTCGCCGTGCTCGTGCCGGTCGCGGTGGGGATGGTGTACAACGTGCGCGCGCTCGGCAGCGAGCAGATTCGCGTGCTGCCCGAGCACCTGCGCGAGAACCCGGATTTCATTCCCGAACTCGGCCGCAGACTCGGCGCCCTCACCGCACCGGGCGAGCGTGTTCTGACCAATCTTGCTGCGGTCCCCTCCAGCATCGCCAACCCCTACGCGCGCATCCTGCCTTACTACGCCCGGCGCGGAATCGAGGCCGGCATCCAGCACCCCGACGAGGCCGCGGACAGGTTCGCCGCGGGCGCCGGCACGCATTTCCTGCTCGGCCCGCTCGACGATCCGGGGACCGCTACCGATGCGCTCGCCGCCTGGCTGCGCACCCGCAGCGAAGCACGCAGTTTCGACGTCCAGGGGCACCGCTTCGCGCTCTACCGAATCCCCGGCACTAGCGGAACGGCAGCGGGCGACAAGGACACCTACCGGTGATCGAGCACGCGACGATCAGCCTGCATCTTTTCGCCCACCAGGACGACGAGCTCGGCATCCTTCCGGTGCTGCGCCGGGAACTGCGAGCGAACGTGCGGCCGGTCTGTGTGTACCTCACCAGCGGCGCGATGCCGAGCCGCGGCACGCCCGCGGCACTCGCCCGCATCCGCAACGCCGAAAGCGTCGCGGTGTTGCGGGCTGCCGGGTGCCGGGAGGAGGACGTGCGCTTCGTCGGTCTCGCGGCAGGCATCGAGGACGGTTCCCTGTACCAGCATCTGGACCGGGCCTTCGAGGCACTGTGCCGCACACTTGCGGATGTCGCCGCCGCGCCCCTGCAGCGGATCTACTGTCCGGCCTGGGAAGGCGGCCATCACGACCACGACGCGGTCCACCTCCTCGCCCTCGCGCTCGCCGCCCGCGTTGGGGCGCTCGACCGCGTGCTGCAGTTTCCCCTTTACCACGGGCGTAATCTTCCCGGCGCGCTGTTCATGCCACATGCGCCGATCCCCGAGAACGGGGCACCCTTGCGCGTCCCGCTGCCGCGCTGCGAAGCGGTGGCGAACTGGCTGCAGGCACGCCATTACCGCTCGCAGTGGCGGACCTGGGCCGGGCTGCTGCTGCCCGCCCTGATCAAGGCCGCCCTGAGTCCGTCGCTCGCCCTTCAAGCGGCGAGCACCGCACGCATCCGCCAGCGCCCGCACGCCGGCAGGCTGTTCTACGAAAGGCGCTTCGGCGTCTCCTACGACCGCTTCGCGGCGCTTGCCAGCCCGTTCGCGGACGCCCATCTCCCGCTGCACGCCTGACCCAGCTCAGGGCCGAGGATCGGGGACGAGCTCCATGAGCGCGAGACCGTCGCCGGTCACGACGCGGCCGATGCGGGCGTCCGCGGCGAGCGCCCTGCTCCAATCGGGATCCGCGTCGTCGGAGAGCGCGAACAGCCTGAGCCGCCCCTGCGTCCAGTCCCGCCGCTCGATCGCCGCGATGGCGCTGCGAAAGACGACCGGTTCCCCCTCGCGCGCCGGCGAGTCAGGGTTCTCCCAGCGCGCATGCGGCCATGGCACGAGGGTCAGATCGACGCCCGCCGGGCCGTGCGGGGGGCCGAGGAAGCGAAGGATGTCGAGGTTGCCGCGCGCGCGCCATCGCGCGTCGACGATCACCAGGGCAGGCTCGCCGCCCGCATGGATCTCATCGCGCATCGCCCTCAGCGTGCCGAGCGGATAACTCCGGCGCTCGACAAGATCGGGGACCAGCCAGCGCCGCAGATGCTGCAGCCGCCATCCCCCAGGCATGTCTTCGAGCACCGCATAGCTCGCAGGAAGGCTCACCAGTGCGAGCGACCCGGCCAAGGTCACGAGCGTTGCCGCGCCAGCAGGGCGGCGCACATGTCGCGCGCGCTCGAACAGCGCAGCCCAGCCGAGCGCGGCGAGCAGGAACAGGGGCGGCCACGCCATCAGAAACATGCGCGACTGCGCAGCGCTGCCGAGCATGGCCTGCACCAGCCACGGCAAGCCGGTGAGGCCGAGCCAGGCGAGCCCGAAACCGACCCCGCGCGACCACGGCCGCATGAACAGCGCCAGAAGCACGCCGATCCACAGCAGCCCGCCGGAGATCACGAACAGGCGGAAGAAATGCTCGGGCGGATTGGGCGCGTAGCTGCGCAGCAGCCCGGCGAACACGGCGTACAGGCGTGGATCGGCGAGCGGATGATAGATCCACGCATAGACGGCGAAGCCCAGTATCGCGAACCCGGCTCCGACCAGGATCGGCATGAGCGTGACCGACCGCGGTCGGGGCCGACGAATTTCCGCGAGCAGGACGAGGAGGGCAACACAGATCGCCACCCAGGCGAAGTCCGGGCGGCACCAGTAGGCTGCGAACAGCAGCACGCCGGAGAGCGCCGCGAGCGCACGCGAGCCGCGGCGCAGCGCCGCACTCAGCGCGAGGAGCGCTGCGCACACGAAGAAGAGCGCTGGCACCTCGCTGACGAAGTTGCCGCTCATGTACCAGAAGATGCCGGACAGCACGCACGACAACCCGGCGACTGCCAGTCCCGCCGCCAGCGACCGCGGGCTTCCTGACCATCCTCGCAGCAGCGCGAGGTTGCGGGCGAGCAGCATCGCCATCGCCACGCTCGCGGCGAGCAGCGCGCCGAAACCGAGATGCGCGATACGCAGTCCCGCCTCCGGCGTATCGCCGAGGGCGACGAACCCCGCCAGCAGGCTGAGGTGGCCGAGCTTGGTGAACACCCAGAAGGGCTCGGGGAAATACGACACCGAGCGATCCCAGTCGGCCTGCTCCACCTGACGCGCGACCTCGGCGGCATCACGCACGAAGTTGGCGTGGAAATCGGTATCGACGACACGCTTGCTGGCGTACAGCATGATGGGCGCATCCCAGTGCACCTCGGCGAGCGGCGGCTTGATTGCCGCGAGCGCCCACCCAGCCACGAAAACCAGCAGCAGGACGAGCCTCAGGCGCGGGCCGGCAGCGCCCGCTCGCCTCCCAGGCAGCACAACGCCCACCGCATGCGGGGGGTTCTCCGCGCGGCGCGGCGCCGATCCCTCATCCTGCATCGACATCCTCCGTTCCCCGCGCACGGCATCCGTGGCGCCGGCCACGCTGCGCCGCCCCTGCCCGGGTCAGCTGTCCTTGCGCCGGGCCACGCGGAAGACCAGATACCGCGTGGCCAGAAAATTGAAGGCGAGCCCGGCAACCGAGCCTGCCGCCACGCCGATCACCGGATGTGTCCTTGCCGCCTCGAACCCGAGCAGACTCAAGGCGTACACCCCGTAGTTGATCGCCCCACCCACCGACGCGTAGCCCAGGTAGCGCATCCACTCGACCAGGATCGGCTCGCGTCGCGCCACCTGAAAGGTGTAAGTGCGGTTGAGGACCCAGGTCGCACTTGCGGCCAGGATGAAGCTGAAAAAACGTGCGAGGTAGGGGCCCGCCCCGGTCGCGGCCATGATCAGGTAGAGGCTGCCGGCATCGACCACGAAGCCGGCCGTACCGACGACACAGAAGCGGAAGAACTGGCGCGAGACGTGCATCGCGATCGCTCCCTGCGCGGCTCAGATCCGCGCCTGCAGTGGATCGGAAGGCGCCGCCGCGATGTCGTAGCCGAGGAAGGAAAGCAGGAGCTGGAAGCCCAGGATGATCGGCAGGGTGGCAATCATGACCGTGCCAGCCGGCGTGTCGACACCCGCCGCCGCATTCTCGTACCACGTCAGCGCGCCAAACAAGCCGCCGCCGGCGATCGCGATCAGGCCGCCGACCAGTTGCAGCGAGGCAAGCCCGAAATCGCGCACGAAATAGTTATAGACGAGGCGCTTGACGAAATTCCGGCAGTGTCCGGCAAAGAAGCGCGCGACCTCGCGCCGGATGTGCAGGTGACTCACCTCGTCCCCGTACACCGCCGCCATCGGGATGTCGCGCACCACCGCACGAATGGTGTTGAGGCGGAACAGCAGGTCAGTCTCGAAAAAATAGCGCCGTGCGATCTTGTGCCGCGGCAGCAGCCTGAACACCCGCGCATCGATCGCAAGGTAACCGTTGGTCGGATCGAACACGTGCCAGTAGCCGGTGGACAGCTTGCTCATGAAGGACAGCACGGCATTGCCGAACAGCCTGACCGGCGGCATCGCGATCACGTCCTCGGGGTTGTAGAAGCGGTTTCCCTTGGTGAAATCTGCGCGCCCGAGGAGGATCGGCGCGGCAAAGCGCGACAGCAGGGCAGGGTCCATCTGGCCGTCGCCGTCGATCTTGACGATCACGTCGGCCCCCTCTTCCGCCGCGCGCGCGAAACCGTTCAGGGTCGCGCCCCCGACCCCTTCGTTATGCGCATTGAAGACCACCGTCACGCGCGGGTCGGCGCAGCGCTCCCGCACGTACTCGCCACTCCCATCGGGGCACTTGTCGTCGACGACGTAGATCGCCGTCACCTCGGGGCCGATCCGCTCGATCACGTCAAGGATGTGGGCACGAACCCGGTAGCTGGGAATGACGACCGCGATCCGGGCGCTCCCATGCGCCGCGGCGGGCGCGACATGATGCTGGCTCAAGATGTTCTCGTCCAAGGAGATGCCTCGTGGTGCAAGTCGTGCTGCGATACGGCCGTCACCCGGTCAGACCGCGACCAGCACCTTCTGGATCACGTCGACCTGGGCGTCCTCCAGGCCCAGCCACAAGGGCAGCCTGACCAGGCGGTCGGCAATGTCCGACGTGACCTCGAGCCCGTCGTGGGCGCGGCCGAACTCGCGTCCCGCGGGCGCGCTGTGCAGCGGGATGTAGTGGAACACGCACTGCACATCGACCTGCTTCATGCGCTCGATGAACGCCGTGCGCCGCGCGAGATCGGGCAGCAGCAGGTAGTACATGTGGGCGTTGTGCGCGCAATGCCCGGGGATGACCGGTCGGCGCAGCCTGCCCGCCTTCTCCGCCTCGCCGAACCACTGGTGGTAGGTGTTCCAGATCCCGAGCCGGCGGCGGTTGATCGCGTCGGCCTCCTCCATCTGCGCCCACAGGAAAGCGGCGATCAGTTCACCGGGCAGATAGGATGACCCCACATCCACCCAGGTGTATTTGTCCACCTGGCCGCGGAAGAACTGCGAACGGTTGGTACCCTTCTCGCGGATGATCTCGGCGCGCTCGACGAAGCGCGGATCGTTCACCAGCAGGGCGCCGCCCTCGCCGGCGATGATGTTCTTGGTCTCGTGGAAGGACAGCGCCGCCATGTGACCGATCGAACCGAGCGGTCGCCCCTTGTAGCCGGCGAGCACTGCCTGCGCGGCGTCCTCGATGACGAGCAGACCGTGCCGGCGCGCGATCTCCATGATCATGTCCATCTCGCAGGCCACACCGGCGTAATGCACGGGCACGATCGCCCGCGTGCGCGGCGTGATGGCGGCCTCGATCTTCGTCTCGTCGATGTTGAGCGTGTCCGGGCGCACGTCGACAAACACCGGCACCGCGCCGCGCAACACGAAGGCGTTGGCGGTCGATACGAAGGTGTAGGACGGCATGATGACCTCGTCGCCCGGCTTCAGGTCGGCGAGGATTGCCGCCATCTCGAGCGCCGCAGTGCACGAGTGCGTCAGCAAGGCCCGGCTCGCGCCGGTGCGCGCCTCCAGCCAGTGCGCGCACTGCTTCGTGAAGCTGCCGTCACCTGCAAGGTGGCCGCGCGCATGAGCCTGGGCGATGTTCCACAGCTCCTTGCCGGTCATGTAGGGTTTATTGAACGGAATCATCGGTCCTTTCTCCTGGCGACGATCAGGCGCGAGCCCCCGAGCGGGAAATCGGCTCCGCGCCTGATCATGGCGAATTCCAGCGCCATCACACGCCTGAACAGGCGGTTCAGCACCGGGTTGATCTGCAGTTCCGCACCGGCGCTGCTGCCGTCGGGCTTGCGTGCGAACCAGCGCGAGGCGTACATCGCCGGCAGCAGCAGGCTCACGAAGGAGGTGCTGCGCAGGATGTCGAAGCCGGCCGCGCGCACCTTGCCCTCGATCTCGGCCGCGCTGTAGCGTCGTACATGGCAGGCGGCCTCGTCGACCGCACTCCACAGCCAGGCATGCTGCGGCACCGTGATCAGCAGCCCGCCCCCCGGGACCAGCGCCTGCGCGATCTGGCCAAGCACCGCGCGATCCTCGTCGATGTGCTCGAGCACGTCGAAAATGCCCATCGCATCGAAATGCCCGCGGTACGGCATGCTGCGCGCGTCCATCTGCACCAGCTCGGCACGTCGGCAGCGGCGCGCGGCGAAACCGAGGCCGTGCACGAACAGTTCGCTGCCGAGCACTTCGCATTCGGGCAGTTTGCGCTCCACGGCCGCGAGCACGTAGCCGGTGCCGCAACCGATCTCGGCGTAGCGTCGGGGTGCGCCGCAGTAGCGCTCGAGCGCCCACAGGATCAGCTCATTGCGCGCCTGGAACCAGAAGTTGGCATCCTCGAGCGCAGCGAGCGCGTCGAAACCTGCCGGATCGAAAAAGGCGCCTGCCGCATCATGCGCAAGCTCGGGCGCCCACACCCGAAAGCCGTCGACCACCGGCGCGCTGAAGCCGCAACCGGAGCACGCCTGCCCCGCCTCCATCAAGGCGCTGCGACACTGAGGACATTCGATCATCGCGCCTCCACTCCCCACCCCCTCACGCGCGTGCTCGCGGCCCGGGATCCGAGTCGTCGCTGCGGAAAACCCAGAGCTTCTGCAGCAAGAACAGCAGCGCGGCGACGAGGAAGACCATGACCGCCTGGACGAGCTGATGCGGGTGACCGAGCACGTCGACCATCAGCCACAGCGCCCACAGGTTGAAGAGGTAACCCAGCGCGTAGGCGATGCAGTAGCGCAGCAGCGCAGGTCCGTGCGCCCCCTCGTGGCGGAAGGACCATCGGCGGTTGAAGAAGAAGGTCTGCGCCACGCCCACCACGTAGAGCAGGCTCATCGTCAGCTTGTGCTCGACCCCGGCGCCGGTGATCGCGAGATAGAGCAGGTAGCCCACCAGGTTCGACAGCACCCCCACCATGCCGTAGCGCAGCAGTTGCCCGAGCGTCGCCTTCATGATCCGAGCGGTCCATCGCGCCATCCCCATATGTACCAGGGCGCGTCCGGCCCGACGTTGAAGAGCAGGTCGAGAATCGTCACGCCGTGCTCGAAGGGCGGAAAACGCTGCGGATATTCCGGATAGCCGGCGTAGTCCTTCCACACCAGCGCGATGCCCAGGGCGGCGAAACGCTCCGGCTCGATGTAGCTGCTGGCGGCCGGACCCGACACATAGCGCTGTGTGCCGACCCGATCGAGCAGTTCGAGCAGGCGGTCCTGCTTTTGCCCCCCGAGTGCGAAGCTGCGCGAGTCGGCGAACGCGGTGGTGATGCCGAGAAACTCATGGGCGATATGGCGGATGAGGAAGTGGTTGAGTTCGGAAAGCATCGTCCAGCGTCGGCCGCGATAGACCTCCTCGAAGAAGGCGCGGTAGCGCGCGAAGTGCGGGCAGGTGCCGTAGTTCTGCTGCAGCGTCCGCCAGTGCTTCTCCTGCCAACCCGCATCCTTGAGCTCGACCTCGCAGATCAGGCGGTTGCAGTCGGAGCCTGCGGGGATGGTGATCCATTCGGCCCCGTGCACCGCCTTGACACGATTGCGGTTGCGCCAGTCGTTCTTGGTGTACTGCAGATCGTCGTAAAAGACGAAGAGATCTGCGTCATGGATCAGGTCGAAATAACCCTTCCAGGGGATGTAGTTCGATTGCAGGACAACGACGGTTTTCAATGCCGCCCTCCCGCATGGCTGGCATTCATCTTGAGGAAGCTGCCCGCGACGAGTTCGCCGTGGTCGGCGATCACCGCAGTTGCACCCACGAAGCAGTCCTGTCCCACGCGCGAATGACCGCACAAGGTCGCGTTGGGCGAGATGAAGCTGTTGCGGCCGACCCGTGCATCGTGGTTGATGCACGCCCCTGGCCACACCACGGCAAGATCGCCCAATTCGGCGCGCGTATCCACGATCGCCCCCGCCATCACCATGACCCCATCTCCGAGACGTGCGGTGTCAGCCACGTAGGCGCGCGGATGCACAAGTGCGGGCGCCTCGTAACCCGCTGCGCGGACGCGCTCCCACGCCCGCCAGCGCGCCGGGATGTCGGCGTACCCGATGGCGATCGCGATCCCGAACCGGTCTGGTGGGTGGCTGGTGATGACCTCATCGAGGCCGCCAACTATGCCCGCGCCCCGGTGAAAGTCATCGACCATGCCCGCGGACTCGTGGCCGCAGTGACGGACGAGATCTGCCACCGTGTGCGCGAAATCCCGCGATCCATAAATCAGCAGCTGCATCTGGAGTTCCTTCAGGATTCGCCCCCGGTCGTACGTCCGACCAGGAACAGTGGCTTCTTCGAACTCTTGAAGTTGATCCGCCCGAGATACTCGCCGAACACGCCGAGCACCAGCAACTGGACCCCACCGAAGAGCAGGATGCCGGCCATGATGGACGCGAACCCGGACACCGATATGCCCCCGACAAGGAAACGCAGGACGATGAAGGCGAGCCAGCCCATGCCGAGCAGAAAGCTCAGCAGCCCGAGCCACGAGGCCATGCGCAGCGGCATGTCGGAAAAGGTCACAAAGATGTTGATGGTGTGCGTCAGCAACTTGCGGAAGGTGTAGTTACTCGAACCACTGACGCGGGCGCCATGCGGCACCTCGACCGAAGCGCACCGATTGGTCAGCCAGGACAGGTAGCCGTCCACGAACGGAAAGGGCGAATCGAAGCGCTGCAGCTCGCGCGCGAGGTCACCGCGGATGACGCGAAAGCTGGTGTATTCATAGTTGAGCGAGGGAATCGCCTTGTTGAACAGCCAGCGCGCGATCGCCGAGGTCGCGTTGCGCCAGGTCTTGTGGCTGCGCTGCGGATACACACCGTAGACGAGGTCATGGCCCTCGCGCGCCTTGCGGTAGAGGTCGGGCAGGTTCTCGGGCGCCTGCTCGAGGTCGTCGTCGAGCGTTGCGATCCATTGACCGTGCGCCTGGGCAAAGCCGCAAATCGTTGCCGCGTGCTGGCCGAAGTTGCGGCTGAGCTGGATGCCGCGCACCCGGCTGTCGGCCGCGGCGAGCGACTGGATGACGCTCCAGGAGTCGTCACCGCCACAATCCTCGACCAGGAGGATCTCGAATGACGGCTCGACGGGCTCCAGCGCTGCAACCAGACGGCGATGAAGTTCGGGCAGGGTCGCCTGCGAACGATAGACGGGCACGACAACGGAAAGGCGTATGGACAAGATCAATTCCCCTCTGGATTCTTGGCGGGTTGGCCGAATGAGTCTCGCCAGCGTTGTTCGATGGCCTCTGGCGGGCAGAAGCGGCAGGCACGCCCGCTCGATTCGCTCACATCGGTCGCGCGGCGAGCGCCTGCCGCATCCGTCGCATCCGTCGCACCAGGCGCATCTGTCGCCGACGAGGCCGCGGAGTCGTCCTGCGCACGGTCTGGCTCGACCGCCTCCTGGCCCGCGGTCGGCTCCGCTTGGGGCTCAGCGGGGGACGGGGGCGCAGATCGTGGCGCCTGCGCCCGTGCGGGCGCGGGGAACGGCTTGTTGCCGCCAAACTCCAGATACGCCTTCTGCAGTGGCTGTGCGTCGGGAATCTGGCGCAGTCCGGCCGTTGCGACCTCGAGCGCGGCAGCCCTGCTTTCGCTGCGGCGGTGCACGTCGATCAAGCCGAGGTAGGCGGCCAGGTAGCCCGGACTCGCACCGATCGCCTCGGCGAAAAGGCGACCCGCCTCGCCGAGTTCGCCCAGCCCGAGATGGACGTGGCCGAGTTCGACGTAGATCTGCGGACGCATCCAGAACCCCGCTCCGGCAGCGCGGGCTGCATATTGGTATTCGCCCTTTGCCATGCCGAGGTTGCCGGCGCGCGTGCGCCGGTCGACGCTCTGCCGCGCCCTGTTCGCCCACTTCAGACCGTGGCAGTAGTGGTGCAGATGGATCCAGTACTCGCCGAAGCGTGGCGCAAAGGCCGCTTCGGTGTAGCGTGGATCGAGCTTGAGCTTGGCGAGGCAGTGGGGCGGCATCTGTGCCACGTCGCCCGGTCCGTAGCTACTCTGCGCAGAGGCGTGCCCGGCCGCCAGCAGCAGTGCTGCAAGCCCCGCGACGAGAATGCGCTTCATCTTCCACCTCTCTGTTCGAGCACCTGGCACAACGCGCGCGTCCGCAGCGCAACGGCATCCCAGGTGAGTTCCTCACGCGCACGCGCCAGTCCGGCCGCACCAAGCCCTTCACGCGTCGCCCGATCCGCGAGCAGGTCGCGCAGCGCAGCGGCCACCGGTGCGACCGCCGCCGCATCGACGCGCAGCCCGGTGACACCGTCGATGACTGCTGAACCGGTACCGCCGGCCGTTCCCGCCACTACGGCCTTCCCGCACGCACCCGCCTCCACGAAGACCATGCCGAAGCCCTCGGTGTCGCCACCAACCTGGCGGTTGGCGAGCACGAACAGGTCGCAGGCGTTGTACCAGCGCGGCAGGTCGTCCATCGGCACATGACCAAGCCGGTGCACGCGCTCGACGACGCCGAGTTCATCAGCGAGCCCGCGAAGATAGGCATCGTCCTCGCCGATACCGATGATTGCATAATGCACGTCGAGTCCACCATCGAGCAGCGCCGGAAGGCTGCGGATGACGGTATCGAATCCCTTGCGTCGACTCAGGCGGCCAACGGAAAGCAGGAGCAGCGCATCGTCGCCGAGCCCGAGCCCCGAACGCAGGTCCGCGAAAGGCAGACCCGGCTTGAAGCGGCTCGTGTCGACGCCAGGGTGGATGAGCTCGATGCGCCCAGCCTCGACGCCCATTCCAACCAGGGTTTGTTGCGTGAATTCGCTGTTGGCGATCACGCGATCAGCGTGGCGCAGCGCGAATCGCATCGCACGGTACTTGTTGCCCTGCCCCCAACCGGTGAGCTCCTCGCCGTGCGCGTAGATCACCACCGGACGCCCGGTCAGGCGCGCGACGAGCCAGGCCACGAGCCCCTCGGGCAGCGCGCGACCGGCATGGATGACGGCGAAGCGATTGCTGAGCGCCAGCCGCAGCGCCCGCCCCAGGAAGCGGAGATACATCAGCAGCGACTCGGGCTTGAGCCAGGGCACGCGCGCCAGCGACAGGCGATGGATGGCGTTCGGGTGATCGCGATCGTGGGCTGCGGCGCCCGGGACATCGGCGGTGATGATGTGGATGTCCTTGCCGCCGAGGCGCCGGTAGACCTCGTCGAACCATACCGCGGTCCCGCCCTTGGTGGGCAGGAACAACTCGGTGAGCACGAGATAGCGGTTCGGCATGGGCGATTCCGGTTTGACGGGCATCGGAATGCTATCAGCGTGCACGTGGCGTACACCGGGAAGGCGTCACGGAGGCCTGCATGCAAAGCAGGGCGCGCAGGATCCAGCGCAGGCCGGAGAGCTTGAGCGTCTGCGAAAGCGCCGGCTCGGCGAGAATCCGGCGCACGAAAACCATCACCCGCGCGCCCCCAGCCGGCAACAGCAAGGCCGCCTCGGGATCGTCGAAGGCACGTGCCAGTGCCTCGGTACTCATGAAGTGCAAGTCGGGGTAGCGCTCGCACGCGCCGGCGAGCATGCGCGAGAGTTCAGCCAGCGCCTGATCGCACTGCTGCCCGGGGCCGGTGAAATTGTCGCGGTGCGTTTCGAGCAGCGCCGGACGGGCAAGCGCAACTCGCTCGGCGAGTTCCGTCCAGACCTGCTCTGCACGATGGCCGCGCGCTGGCTCGAAATAGATGTCGCGCACGACATAGCGCACGTCGCCCGCGCCGGTCTCGCCGTTGCGCATGCGGCCCGATGCTGGCACCAGCCTCCCGTCCGCGGCCCGCCCCTCGTAGCGACGTCCGCAGCTCACAACGTAGCGCACACCGCTTGCAGCCCAGGCCCGCTCGACGGCGGGGGTCCACACGAAGGTGTTGGGCACCGCCACCACGGGCGCGAAACCGAAGATCACCCGGAATTTCGCTGCCTCCTCGTTCACCGCTGCTTCGATATCGGCGCGCGCAAGCGCCATGCTGGGCAGGCGCGACGCGTCGGTCCATCGACTTTGCAGGTCGGCAGGCAGGGTCTCGGTGCGCGCGAGCGGGTCGGCCAGCCAGGACTGCAAGGCCGCATCCTCGCGCGCCCGTGCGAGGAGCGCGTTCGGCCAGCAATGCTCCAGCCCATGACGCTGCAAAGCGAACACCTGCTGCGCGCGCCCTGCCCCGATCGCGGCCAGGATCGCTTCATTCCCGGCATGGTCCAGCAGCTTACGGTGATACTCACGGCAACCGCTGGCGAGAATGGCCGCGCCGTCTGGCGTCCCCAGCACGAGCCCGAGGGTCATCATGGCGGGCTTTCCGTCCGCGCCGCGAACCTTCGTGAGCACCTCCGCGACACGCTCGAGCGCGCGCGCGTCGCTCTCCGGCCCTGGCCCCCAATCGTCGCTCTCGACGATCAGCACCGGGCCGGCAAGCACCGGCTCCTTCCACAAGGCTTTCAGGACACCGATATGGCGAGTGAACAGGACAACGCTGATGGCCAGCCAGGTAAGCATGAACACAAGCGCGTAAGTCATCGGTTGTGGCGCATCAGTGTTTCGGCCGTGCCGGGCTGGAAGCGGGCGTGATCGATGCGGCACTGCGGTTGAAGTACATGGGCTAACATGGGCGCCGATTCGAGGACTTACGGCATTCTAAGGCGATGACGACACGACGGACACTGTGCGGTTGGTTCAATTTCGAAGAGCGCTTTGCACCCCAGGAGGCGCTCGCGGCGATGCTGGCTGGAGAACGTCTGGCGCCGGACGAGATGTCGGTGCAGACCACCGAGCGTGGCGCGATCGCAAGCTCCCGCAGCGACTGTTCCGCCGCCACCGATCTCGGCTCAGGGTGCATCGCTGCCGTGCTCGGTCGTCCGCGATGGGCAGACGCCGCGCTCCAGGCACGCGCGCGGAGCGAAGGCCACGCGGCGGCCGTACTCGCCGCCTATCGCGAGGCGGGAAACGCGTTTCTTGAAACCCTGGGGGGCAATTTTGCGCTGGTGCTGATGGACGAGCGCCGCGCACGCGTGCTGCTCGCAGTCGACCGCTGCGGCACGGAACGCCTTTGCTTCGCCCGCGCGGGCAACACCCTCGCGTTCTCCACCAGCGCCCGCGCCGTCGCCCGTCATCCGCAGGTGGCTGCGCGCCTCAGCCGCCAGGCGATCTACGAGTATCTCTACTGCCACATGGTGCCCAGTCCCGATACCGTCTTCGACGGGGTCGAGAAACTGCTCCCCGCCCAGTGCCTGGTGTTCGAGCGCGGCGAAACCAGCAGGCGCCATTACTGGCAGCTGTCTTATGACACCGCCGCATCGCCTGACGAGCCCGCGTTGCGCCAGCGCTTTCTCGCGCTCACCCGGCAGGCGGTCGAGCGCCAGATCGACCCACAGCGAACCACCGGCGCATTTCTGTCGGGCGGCACCGATAGCTCGACCGTCAGCGGCATGCTCGGCCGCATTACCGAACGGCCCGCGGACACCTTCTCCATCGGCTTCGAGGCGCAGGGCTTCGACGAGCTCGAATTCGCCCGCATCGCCGCACGGCATTTCGGGACGCGGGCGCACGAGTACTACGTCACGCCGGACGACGTCGTCGCGGCAATGCCACTCATCGCGGCGCTCTACGACGAGCCCTTCGGCAACGCGTCGGCGGCACCGACCTACTTTTGTGCGCGCATGGCGCGCGAACACGGTGTCGAGGTCGTGCTCGCCGGGGATGGTGGCGACGAATTCTTCGGCGGCAACGAGCGCTACGCCAAACAGGGCGTATTCGAACATTACGCGCGCCTGCCCGGGCTCGCGCGCGCGCTTATCGAACCAGCGGTGATGAAGTTCCCGCTGGGCGGCGCGATCATGCCGGTGCGCAAGGCGCGCAGCTATATCCAGCAGGCCAGGGTCCCCCTGCCCGATCGCCTGGAGAGCTACAACTTCCTGAACCGCAGCCCGCTCGAGGAGATCTTCGAGCGTGAGTTCCTCGCCGATGTGGACATCGGACGGCCGGCCGAACTGGCGCGAGAAGCCTATTTCCGCTGCGCCTCACCCGACCCGGTCGAACGAATGATGCACCTCGACCACAAGATCACCCTTGCCGACAACGACTTGCGCAAGGTGACCCGGATGTGCGAAGCAGCGGGCATCGACGTGCGCTTCCCGTTTCTGGACGACGACCTCGTCGCCTTCTCCGGCAGCCTGCGACCCGATCAAAAGGTCCGCAAGGGTCGTCTGCGCGTCCTCTTCAAGGACGCGTTGCGCGGCTTCCTGCCCGACGAGATCATAACCAAGAGCAAGCATGGCTTCGGCCTGCCATTCGGGCTGTGGCTCAACGAGCATGCTGCGCTGAAGGCGCTCGCGGAGGATGCGCTCAACGGCCTCGGCCGGCGCGGTATCGTCCGCCCGCAATACCTCGACCTGCTGCGCCGCGAACATGCCACCGCTCATGCGAGCTATTACGGTGTGATGATCTGGGTGCTCGTCGAGCTCGAGCTGTGGCTGCGCGAGAACACCTGAGGCTCCCCCGCGGCCGGCGGGGGTGCAAGACGGCAGCGGGCCTCAGGCCCGCGGGGCCGATCGTGTGCCCGCCGCAGCCATCGCCAGGCCAAGCGCGATCAGGAAAAAACCGGGGAAATATAGGTAGCGCGTCGCATACGAGGCGAACAGGACCTCCCACACGTAGCACAGCCCGACGAAGACGACGAAGCGATCGGGCGCGAGCGCACGGTGGCGGAGCGCAATCGCAAAAGCCGCCAGGGCCACCAGGATCTGGCCCAGCTTTGCTGCCCCCCCCGCCCCGAAGCCCTGCAGGATCCCGGTGAGGCTGAAATGCGTCAGCACCTGCCCGAAGCCGACCAGCGCGCCGTAGCTGTTGCGCACGAAATCATCGCCGTAGATCAGGTAGAAGGGGAGTTTGCAGAGCGCCAGGACGGCCACGGCGACGCCACCGCCAGCGAGCGCAGCCCGCCACCCGGAATGCGCCCACACCCAGCCGAACATGGGAGCGGCGATGAAGAGCACGGTGGGACGCGTGGCGAGACACAGGCCGAACACTGCGGCCGCGGCGAGATGGCGCCCCCGCACCACCAGGGCGAGCGTGATGCAGACCAGGAGCCAGTAGAGCCAAAGGTGGCCGGAGACCACCATCTGCACGAGCGGCGCGGAGAGGAGGAAGGGGAACAGCACCACCGCAAGGATGCGCGCCGCCGCCTGCCCGCCGCCTGCGATGCGCCAGAACATCAGCACCATCAGTAGCAGGAGCCCCAGGTTGAGCACCCGCAGGTCGATGCCGAATGCGACCAAGGGCACATAGGGCAGCCAGACCCCAGGCCAGTAGCCGAACGGCACCTCCATGCCGGACACGGTGAAATACGGCCGGAACGGCGTTTCGCCCCGCAACAGGTCGGTTGCAGCAAAGTGGATGATCTGCAGCATGTCACCACGCCCGTCGTGCGGGATCTGCACGATCAGCCACACAAGAAGCGCGAGCGCAGCCGCCAGGAAGGCAGCGACTCCGCCCGCCTCGCCCCAGCGCCGCTGGCAGAGCCCCGCGACCGTCGGGGCGGCAAGCGCAACGCCGACGGAACCTGCCCGGCCGAGTGTGTCTGTGTGGAAGTACGCACAAAGCACCCACGACACGCTCATCATCGCCAGCCCCAGCCACGCCGGCCAGCGCTCCGGCGCGGGCAGAGGGGTGCGCGACAGCGCGCTGAAGGTGAGGAACGCCGCGACAAGCACGAATGGAACCGTCGCGACCCGAAAATAGGCCAGATGCAGCGCACGCTCGTCCATGACCAGGTATTGAAAGCCATAGGCGAGGCTCATCAGCCACACCAGCGCAGCGAGCCCGATCGCAGGGGAAGGGAGAACGGAGAAGAGAGTTTTCGGCCGCATGTCGGGCTTCCTTTGATGCGGCCCGGGCATGCCCGGGCCGCAGATTCTCGCAACGGGGGATGGTCCCGGCCGCTTGCTCAATACACGCCTGTGCGCGTTGCGATGCGTCCGGTGCGGAGCCCCGGCTGCCGCAGATCCGGTGTCACCGCCGGAGAAGGCGCGGACGCGGCCCCCCCGGCCCTGGCCTTGGCCTCGACCTCCCGCTTCACGATCAGGTCGACGATCACCACGATGACCACGAGGTGGTAGAAGAGATCGAAATACTGCAATCCAAGGAAGGAGCCCGCGGACATGTACCCTACCAGGCTCACCTGGATCATCGCGGCGAGGTCGCGGGCCCAGGTCAGGTCTTCGTGCGACTTTGCGAGCCGGATCACCCGGCTCGCCGAAAGCCAGGCAAACACATGGAGCAAGACGAACATCAGCAGGCCGATCCAGCCGTGTTCGCCGAGCACCCCGAACCAGTTGCTGTGCGAGTCCGTGCCGCCGTAACCGGCGATCGCCCGATAGCCCCCGCCGAGCAGATGCATGTTGGCCAGTTCGATCGCGTTGCTCCACGCGTAGAAGCGCCCCTGCGCCGAAGCATCCTCGTCGTAGCTCTGCATGGTATGCATGCGGGCAAACCACTCCTCGGGCATGACGTAGAGGACGACCGCTGCCATGGGAATCACGGCGAGAATCACGCTAAAACGGTTGCGCGCCTTCATCAGGAAGAACAGCCCCATGGCCACCAGCCCCACCAGCGCACCGCGCGAATGTGTGCCGATCACCGCGATCAGGGTGAGCGCGCCGGCACCGATCATGCTCCAGCGCATCAGCACGTTCTTCAACTGCAGGCGCAGGTACCACAGCAGGGGCACGGTCATGATCAGGGCGAGCCCGATCGAGTTGCGGTCGTCGATGAACGAGCCGTTGGGTCCGCGGACGTTGTGGCTGGCGCCCCCGGTGAGTACGAAAACACCCCCCTTGACACCATAGAAGGCGAGCGACAGCGCGATGACCACCACCAGCCAATGCACCCGCTCCCGCTCGTTGATGACAATCATCGTGACGAAGGTCATCAGCATGATCCGCCACACCTTGTCCCACTGCGGCCAGGCCATCCAGGGGTACATGGCGAACACGGTGGTGAGGAACATCCAGCCGGTGAACAGGAGCAACAGCTTGGTCTCGCGTGTCCAGGGAATGCGTTTCTGCTCGCTGGAGAACAGGATCGCGGCAAACGTCGCCAGCGCGATCATCAGCGCGAACGGCATCGTGGTGGAAAAACCCCACGCCAGGCGGTGCGGATTCATGTAACCCAGCCACGACCACGCGAGGATGCCAATCCAGGGTCGCCGCAGGATGAATGGGATCAGCCCGAAGACCGCAAGGGTTATGAAGATATCCCTCATGGCGTGCGCCGCGCCTCGCGATCGGCGGCGAACCAGCGTACCCGCAGCGGCAACTCGACCTTGGCCAGCATGCCAGGCAGCCTCGCCTCGAGCTGACGCTCGTGGCGCAAACCACGATCCTTCACCTGATAGAGCCGCCCCTTGCCCGGTTGGGCGAGGCCGAGCACCTCGCCTTGCGCCAGGCGCCCGATCGCCTGCGCGTAGACGACTGCACTGTCCTGCACCGCGCGCCAGAACAGCACCAGCTCGCTGTCGCCCGACCGTACCGCCGGCGACACGTGGGCGATCAGCCGGCCGGTGTCGATGCCGGCGTCGATGTAGTGCAGCGTGCACCCGACCTTCTCGGGCTCGCCGTTGTAAAGCGCCCAGAACGTGCAGTCGGCACCGCGATATTCCGGCGACAGCCCGCCGTGCAGGTTGATGATGCCGAGCCGCCCCTGCTGCAGCAGTTCACCGCGGATCAGCGAGGTGCCGAACACGCAGATCAGGTCGGGCTGCAGCGCCTTCGCCAGGTGCACGACGTCGGGGTGGTTGATGTGCGGCACCTCGTGCACCAGCCCCGGGCGATCGAGCCGGGGGTTGGCATCGGGGAAGAAGAATTTTGCCTCGGGGTTTCCACTGTAGCGCCGGCGGTCGCGCACCCAGCGCCAGGCCTTGCGCGCCAGGTTGTCGGGGCGCAGTTTCTTGAGCGTCTTGCGCAGGCTCCACTCACCACCCGTCTCCTGCACGATGACGAGCGGTTCGGCGGCGGCGCACAGCGCGTTGGCCACATACAGATGGCGGGCACTGCGCCCGCACAGGATCATGATGCTCAGCTTGCTCATCGCCCCACCCCTTGGCGCGCGGCGGGAACCGGCGGCACGGCGGCGTCGGTCATGTCCATGATGAGCGCGTCGGCGAAAAACTTGGCTGCCCAGTTGGGGAATTCGAAGCGCGAGTAGGCACCCCAGATTGGCGCCGAGCCGGGGATGGCGCCACGCACGACGGCGTCCGGATCATCCAGGCGCTGGGTGCGCTTGACGTAGCCGATGGCGCGGCAGGCGGCCTGGCGCCAGGCCTCGTCGCCGCTGATCTGATGCAGCCGCAGCCAGCACAGCGCCATCTGCGCCACGCCGGTGACGCAGGCGTAGCTCGCCTGCGCCGTCCACCCGTCGCTGTAGGTGCCTGCGAGCCAGCCGTCTTCGCGCTGCACGGCCATGATGCCGCGCGCCGCCGCCTCGGCGGCCTGCAGGTAGCGTTGCTCGCCCAGCAGCACGCCGACCTCGATGAAGCCGCGGATGGCATAGGCGATGGTGTGGGTGAAGGGGGGACGCTCGGGCACGAAGGCGTTGGTGGCGAACCAGCCGCTGGCAGTCTGCCGGGTGAGCGCCCAGTCGAGGTTGCGGCGCGCGGCGGCGATGAATTCGGGCTCGTCGGCAACCACGCCCATCGCGGCCAGAGCCCAGATGGCCCGGGTGTTGTAGACGTGCGGCACGCCGTTGTGCTCGAACTTGCGGTAGCAGCCATCGGCCTCCTGCTGCGCCACCAGCCAGCGCCCGGCACGCAGGCCGGCCTCGAGGCAATCCTGGCGGCCGAGCTGGGTGTAGCCGGCGACCAGGCCATGCATGATCTGGCCCTGGTTGAAGATGACCGGGTGGCTGCCGGGCTCGCCGAAGTGCCCGGGGAAGGCACCGTCGGCGGCCTGCAGGGACAGCTCCCAGTCGATCATGCGCTGCGCGCGCCCGACCAGGTCCGGGCGCTGCAGGACGGGCGCGGCGGCGAGGAAGGTCTCGATGATGTAGCCGGTGGTCTCGGGATAGCCGGGCAGCCAGCCGTCCTCGAAGCTCCAGCCCGCAGCCACGCCGCCGGCGTCGGCGCGGCCGTCGCGCATGTCCTGGGCGTGGCACAGCCAGTCGATGGCGCCTTGCAGATGGGCGCGATGCTCGCCCTCGGGCTGACGCGCAGGGCCGGACAGGTCGCGCAGCACCAGGCGGAGGTGACGGGCACGCCAGGGTTTGTAGCGCAGGGGGAGATCGATGAGGGTGCTGGGATTCATGCGTTCGTCTGTCTTGTTCAGGCGCTGAGCGCGAGGCCGCTCGGCAGCGGCACGTGGCTAACGACATAGCGGTGCTTGCCCGAGGCTTCGGGCGGGATTTCGTCGAGCACGCGCAGCTCGACCTGCAGGGTGTCGCCGAGGCGCGCGCGCAGCCCTTTGGTAAGTGCGGCGCCCGTCTCCGCACGCCAGCGCGCGTCGGCGACGATCTGCACTTCCATGCGGTCGATGGCGTGCTGCACGCACTTGAACTGGGCGATGCCCGGGGTCGCGCGCAGCACGTAGATGACCGCGAGCGCGTGCATGACACGGCCGTCGGCGGCGACCACGAGGTCGGTCTGGCGGCCGCTGACCTCGGCGATGACATGCAGCCCCTGCCCGCCCGCAGCGGGGTCGGCCGCCAGGCGCAGCACGTCGCCGGTGCGGTAGCGGATGAAGGGCTGAGCCTCCGAGGTGAGGCCGGTGATGACCGCCTCGCCAGTCTGCCCGGGCGCCACCGGCTGGCCGGCGTCGTCGAGCACTTCGACGATGTGGCTCTCGCTCAGCAGCAGCATCTGCCCGCCGGGCGCCTCGTGGGCGGTGAAGCCGATGTCGCGGCTGCCGAATTCGTTGGCGACCGGCACGCCGAAGACGCGGCCGATGAGTTCGCGCTGATGCGGATAGAGCGGCTCGCCGGTGGTGCAGACGACGCGCAGCGCGGGCCATTTCGCCACGACGCCGCGCGCCTCGGCATGGGCCGCCAGCAGGGCGACGCTGGAGGCGTAGCCGTACAGGCACTTGGGCTGCCAGGCCTTGAGGGTGGCGAGGTAGTCGTCCATGCGCGGCGCCGACATCGCGAAGGCGTTGAGCACGAGCTGGTTGACCAGGCGATCGCGGAGGGTCTTGATGCGGTCGGTCTTGTTGAGCTCGACCGGCGCTCCCCACAGGTAGGCTTCGCGGTCGCCAGGCGCGACGCCCCAGCCGTTGCGCGCGCGCATCCGGCCGGCGGCGTCGGACGCCTGGCGGGCGCGCCCGAAGTGGAAGATCAGCGGCTCGCCGCTGGAGCCGCCGGTGTTGTAGCGGAAAGCGCCGCCGGGCACGCCACGCCAGACGATCTGCTCGACGTTGTCACGGGCGTCGCGCTTGTTCATGCTGGGCAGGCGGGCGAGGTCGGCAAGCGACACCGCACCGCCACGCACGGCATCCTCGAGACCCGCCGCGCGAATGCGCGCCGCGTGCCAGGGGCTGTGCGCGAGCGCGACATCGAGCAAGGCATTGAGCTTGCGCGCCTGCAGCGCCTCGATCGCATTGCGATCGAGCCACTGGGTGCGCTCGAGCTCCTGCCAGTAGGCAAAGGTCGGGCGATGAAGCGCAGCCTCCTGCGCGCGGTAGATGCTGCGGGCGATCCAGGGCGTCATCGTCGTTCAGCGCACGCGTGCGTGCTCGAGGGCAGCGGCAATCTGCGGCCCCATGGTGGCGAGAAAGTCGGCGAGCGCGGCATCGGCCTCGCTGCGGCGCTCCACATCCACCGGGGTGTATAGCGCCACCATGGCCGAGTCGTCACCCCTGCCCAGCAGTTGCGCCAGGGCGAGATAGGCCTTGCCCTCGTAGTCGCTGTGCGTCCACCGCCCACTCACCCAGTACCAGTGCCAGACCGCCAGGCGCTGGCTGGCATCCGCGTTGCTGCGCAGCTCGTTGGCGCGCAATTCGATCGTGTCGCCGCCGATCGACTGGCGCTGAGTGCCCGCGGCGGTGAAGCGCCAATGCTCGTCCTTGTTGAGCAGGATGCGGTTCTCCGAGTTGATCAGTTCCTCGCCGGCGACCTGGTCGCGGTAATAGGTGAGGAAGATGCCGACCTGAGTCCGGCCGTTGGAAAAGAGCACGTGCTGCTGGCCGCGCATGCCCTGGTAGCGAGGCTTCCAGACCGGGGCCTGCCCGCCGGCGACCGGTGCCCACTTGCCGGCGGCGGCAAAATCGCCGAACTGCACCGGCCCGTGCTCACCCTGACGATCGAGATAGGCGAGGAGCGGATTCCACAGCGTGACCGCGGCGACCGCGACGCCCAGCCAGGCAAGGCGCGCCCCCGGCGTCGGCCTGGTGGCTGGCGCGCGCCCGAGCGCGGCCGCGGGCGCCGCGGGCGCCTGCTCTTCGGCCTCCTGCCAGCGCGCGCCGATCCAGAACAGCGCCATGATGATGATGCCGAAGAAGACCCAGCCATAGATCAGGTGGTCGGCGCCGGCGGCGAGCTTGTTGTTGCTGAGGTGACCCAGCATGACGATGCCGTAGGCGCGCAGCCAGTTCGCGAGGATCGGCACGAGGATGGAGGCGGCGACGAAGATGAGGCGCTTCTGCGTGCTGCGGTAGTTGAGATAGGCATAGAGGCTGCCGACCACGACCGAGGCCATCAGGTAGCGCACACCGCTGCAGCCTTCGACGACCTCCCAGCGTCCGGAGGGAATGACGAGGTTGTAACCCTCGGCATACACCGGCACGCCGGAGGCACGCACCGCCCAGATGATGAAACTGGCGGTCCACTCCATCATGGTCGGGAACATGAACTCGCCGAACGGCACCATAAAGAACAGGAAGCCGAGCGGGAACGCATAGGTGCGCACGACGGCGGTGCCCATGATCGACCACACCAGCCCGATCAACATGCCAACAACGGCGAACTGCGACACCGCGTCCACACTGGACAGCTGGCCGAGCAGCCACGCAAGCCCTGCACCGAGACCGATCACGATGCCCGCCAGCGAGGGCGCGAACGGCAGGTAGTCGATGAAATGGCGCCGCCGCCAGATCAGCCAGGCCGAGATGGGCGCGATGACGAAGCCATGAGCGAAGGTCTCGGAGCGATCCCAGATCTCCACCATTGCCATGAAGGTGTCGCGGTACCAGAACACCAGCCAGAGCACGCCCGCTACGAGGACGAAGAGGTGCAGCTTGCGTGCCGCCGCATCACCGACGGCGGCCACGCCCGGAGCAAGAGAGTTGCCGGTATCGAGTGCCGGACCAGGTTGACGCATGGTGAGTCCTTCCGTGTTCATGTCGCTTGCACCTTCGGCATGCGCAGGGCGTCCGCGTAGGCAGACAAGAGTTCGGCACGCACCGCACACCAGCGGTAGCGCTGCACCTCGTGCACGCCGACCGCGGCGAGCGCGCTGCGCAGAGCCGGTTCATCGAGCACGTCCCGCGCTGCGCCAGCCATCGCGGCCGGGTCGTCGACCGGCACCAAAATGGCGGTCTCGCGTTGCCGGACGATGAACGGAATGCCGCCGGCGTCGGTGGTGACCACCGGCAGTCCGCTCGCCAGCGCTTCGAGGATCGCGTTCGGCATGTTATCCACACGACTCGCATTGAGCATGAGATCTGCGTCACGGTAGAGCGCAGCCATCTGGTCGCGGTCGAGCCGGCCGGTGAAGCGGACGCGGTCGGCGATGCCGAGTTCGTACGCAAGCGCGGCGAGCGCCCCGGCCTCGGGGCCGCTGCCGGCGATCGACAGCCGCGCCCCCGGGTGATGCGGCGCCAGCAGGGCGAAGGCGCGCAGCGCGGTGTCGTTGCCGTAGAGGGCTTCGAGGTTGCGGGCGACGATCAGATGCGGGCCGTCGCCGGCTGCGCGTGGCGCGGTCGCGGGGTGGAAGCGGTCGAGGTCGACGATGTTGGAGACGATGCGGCCGGGCATGCCGTGGCGGGCGAAGACTTCGAGCAGGAAGCCGGACGGCAGCACCAGGCTGGCCGCGCGGCGCATGGTGGCGCGCACGACCGGCGCCGAGCGGGCGAGAAACGTGTCGGCCTCGCCGCCGCGGTAATTGACCACCACCGGCACGCCGCGCAGCGCGGCGATCCACACAGCGGGCGCGGCGAACAGGTGCCAGGACCAGCCGGAGTTGGCCATCACATGCACCAGATTTGCCCGCCCCGCAGCCTGCCACAGGCGCAGCAGATACGGCACGAGCCGGAACAGCGCGCGCGCGCCCTTCAGCTTCTCGGCCCACGCCGGACGGTAGGGCGCATTGACCTGCACCACCTCGACCTGCGCACCCTCGCCGCGCAGCAGCTCGGCGAGCTGGCGCGTCTGGTTGGCCATGCCGCCGGCCGGCGGCGGCAAGGGGCCGACGAGGGCGATGCGAAGATCGGAGAAATTCATGCGGTCTTGCGGGCGCGGGCGGGCGCTACAAGGCGCTCGTAAACCGCCCGATAGTTGGCCACGCTGTTCGTCCAGTTGCGCACGTCCTCGACGAAGTGCCGCCCGGCGACACGCATGGCGGGCCAGCGTTCGCGGTGAGCGAGCATGTCGTCGATGGCTGCAGCGAGCGCCGTGGCGCTACCGGCCTTGAACAGCTTGCCGGTTTCGCCGTCGCGGATCAGCTCCTTGTGGCCGCCGACATCCGACGCCACGAACAGTCGGCCCTGGGCCATGGCCTCGAGCGGCTTCAAAGGCGTGACGAGTTCGGTGAGGCGCATCGAGTGGCGCGGGTAGGCGAGCAGGTCGATCTGGTCGTAGTAGCGGCTGACTTCGCTGTGCGGGACGCGGCCGGTGAAGATGATCTTGTCGGCGACGCCGAGGCGCTCGGCCTGGGCCTTGAGCTTGGCGTCCTGCGGGCCGCCGCCGACGAGCAGCAGGCGCAGCTCGGGGCGCGTTTGCAGCAGCGCCGGGAAGGCGTCGAGCAGCAGGTCGAGGCCTTCGTAGGCGTAGAAGGAGCCGACGAAACCGACGACGGTGGTGCCGGTGAGGCCGAGCTGTTCGCGCAGGACCGGATCGGGCTCGCCGGAGAGCTGGAAGGTTTCGATGTCGACCGCGTTGGGGATCACCGTGACCTTGGCGGCCGGGATGCCGCGGCCGACGATGTCGGCGCGCAGGCCTTCGCAGATGGTGAACACGTGGTCGGCACGCTTGATCGCCCAGGTCTCCAGCCCCTTGGTGGCGCGGTAGCGCAGGCTGCCTTCGGTGGTGGTGCCGTGGTCGACCGCGGCGTCTTCCCAGAAGGCGCGAATCTCGTAGACGACCGGGATGCCGAGCCTCTTGCCGGCGCGGATGGCGGGGATGGCGTTGAGCACCGGCGAGTGGGCGTGCAGGATGTCGGGCCTGAGCTCGGCCGCGAGCTGCTCGATGCGCGCCTGCACGGCGCGGATCTGGCGCAGCTCGTTGAGGCCGCTGCGCCCGGGCGGGGGCACCGGGCTGCGGTAGAAGCGCAGGCCATCGACGTCCTCGACCTCGGCCGCGGTCTGGCCCTGCTTGGGCGAGGTCAGATGAAACGTCTCCCAGCCCAGCGCGCGCTGCTCACGCAGGATGGCCGCGGTGCGGAAGGTGTAGCCGCTGTGCAGCGGGATGGAGTGGTCGAGGATGTGGAGGATGCGCATGTAGAACCCTGGTCAAGCCAGTCCGAGAAACAGCATCAAGGAGCGATTGACGGCAATCTGCTCGTCATCGGACAGCCTGCCCAGGCTGGGACCGACCTTGGCCCTGGGCACCGTCTGAATCTTGTCGATCATGATCTGCGATCGCTGGCGCAGGCCATTTTCTGCTGAGGGTTCGATGGTGATGCGAAACAGCGGTGTGTCGCGTAAATCACTGGTCAGCGGCAGGAGCGTGACCGACGGGTGCTCGTCAAACAAATCCGACTGAATGACCACGGCCGGACGGGGTTTGCCGTAGTCGCCCTGCAATGCGACGGTAATCAGGCCGCCGCGCATCACACCCAGCCGTCCGTGTCAGCGACCCGCTCGAGCCAGTCGAGCACTTCCTGCTCCTGCGGATCTGCCTTGAGCTGCCTGGATTGCCTGCGGCACTCCTCCGCAAAACCCGCCTTGCGCGTGTCCGGCACCCAGATCTGCACCGGGCGCAAACCTGCCTCACGCAGATTCGTGCGGTAGCGCCCAACACGTTCCGAAACACTGGCAGCCATGGAATCCTCCCAATCTCAGCGTCGTTACATGCTACGCAGCATAGGCCGAGTCGCCGTTACATGCAACACGCGGATCAATCGAGTCTGGCCCCATTGATCCCATGGATCCGTTGTTACGGACGAAGGCCTCGAACATCAGCAACGTCCACAACGGCGAGCTGTAGTCGCGGGCGCCGGACTGGTGGGCGTCGACCAGGTGCTGCAGGTAGTCGCGATTGAATATACCGGTGGCGGCGAGGGTGTCGCCCAGCACTGCGTCACGAACGCGCTGCTTGAGCGGGCCGCGGAACCAGCGTTCGAGCGGTACCGCAAAGCCCATCTTCGGGCGGTACAGCACGTCGTTGGGCAGATGCGGCTCCATGGCCTTCTTGAACAGGTACTTGCCTTCGTTGCCCTGGATCTTGAGGCCGGAGGGCAGCGTGGCGAGCCACTCGACCAGCTTGTGGTCCATCAGCGGCTCGCGCACTTCGAGCGAGTGCGCCATGCTTGCGCGGTCGACCTTGGTGTTGATGTCGCCGACCAGGTAGGTCTTGAGATCGAGGTACTGGATGAGCGCGAGCGCATCGTCGGTACCGGCCGCCGCGGCGTGGCGGCGGAAGACCTCGAGCGCGTCGTAGCCGCCGAGCTTGCGGCGGAAATCGGCCGAGAACAGGCGCTGGCGCATGTCGCCGCGCAGCAGTGATACGGAATGGAAGTAGGCCTCCACCGAATCCCGCGCCATGGCCTGGAAGGTGGTCTTGGCGCGGAACACGCGCGGCGCCCAGTCGGCCTTGGGGTAGAGGCGGCCGAGCAGGCCGAACACCGGTCGGCGCACCCCCATGGGCAGCGCGGCGCGCATCTTCTCTTCCATCAGGTGCATGCGGTAGCGGCGGTAGCCGCCGAAGCTCTCGTCGCCGCCGTCGCCCGACAGCGCCACGGTGACGTGCTTGCGCGCGAGCTGGCACACCCGGTAGGTGGGGATCGCCGAGCTGTCGGCGTAAGGCTCGTCGTAGAGCGCGGCCAGGGTGTCGATGAGGTCGAAGTCGTCGGATTTGACCGTTTCGACGAAGTGCGTGGTGCGATAGCGGTCGGCGACCTTCTGCGCGAACTCGGATTCGTTGTACTTGGGGTCGTCGAAGGCGATCGAGCAGGTGTTGACCGGCTCATCGCTGAGCCCCGCCATGGTGGCGACCACCGCGCTCGAATCGACCCCGCCGGACAGGAAGGCGCCGAGCGGCACCTCGGCGATCATGCGCAGGCGCACCGATTCGCGCAGGCGCTCGGTGAGCTCGGCGGTGGCGTCGGCGAGGCCGATGTCGTTGTCGAGGGTGAAGCGCACGTCCCAGTATTGTCTGGGCTCGGGGATGGGCTGGGCGCGGCGGATGCACAGCGATTCGCCCGCGCCGAGCTTTCTGGCGCCGAGAAAGATGGTGCGCGGCTCGGCGACGTAGCCCAGCGCAAAGTATTCCTCGACGCCGAGCGGGTCGATGCGGCGGTCGAGCGCCGGGTGCTGCATCAGCACCTTGAGCTCGGAACCGAAGGCGAGCGTGCCGTCGGGCAGCAGCGCGTAGAACATCGGCTTGACCGCGAGGCGGTCGCGCGCCATGAAGAAGGTGTCGCGGTTACGGTCGTGCAGGGCGAACGCGAACATGCCGCGGAAGCGCTGCACGCAGTCCTCGCCCCAGGCCTCCCAGGCGTGCACGATGACCTCGGTGTCGCTGCGCGTGTGGAAGACATGGCCCAAGGCCTCGAGCTCGGGGACGAGTTCCTGGAAGTTGTAGATCTCGCCGTTGAACACCACCGCCACCGAGCCGTCCTCGTTGAACAGCGGCTGCTGGCCGGTGGCGAGGTCGATGATCGACAGGCGGCGGTGGGCGAGCGCGACGCCCGGCTCGAAGTGGTAGCCGCCTTCGTCCGGGCCGCGATGGTGCTGGACGTCGTTCATGCGCTGCATCAACGCACGGTCGAAGTCGCGTTTGCCACGGGTGTCGAAGAGGCCGGCAATGCCGCACATGGTCGCGTGTCCTGGTCAGGCCGCGCCCGGCGGGCGCAGCAGGGATTCGTAGAGCCGCATGTAGCGCGCCACCATGCCGTCGATGCTGAACTCCGCTTCCACGCGCCGGCGGGCGGCGGCGCCATGCCGATGCCGCAATGCAGCATCGGAAGCGTAGCACAGCAGCGCGTCGGCCATGCCACGGGCGTCTGCGGCGGGAACGAGGAGCCCGGTCTCGCCCGCGGCGACCAGCTCGGGGTTGCCGCCGACCGCGGTGGCGGCCACCGCCAGGCCGCTCGCCATCGCCTCGAGGATGGTGTTGGAGATGCCCTCGGCCTTCGACGGCAGGGCAAAGAAGTCGAGCGCGCGCATCACCGCGGGCACGTCGCCGCGTTCGCCGGCGAGCCACACCGCGTCCTCGACCCCGGCGCTGCGGATCTCGGCCTCGAGCTCGGCGCGCTGCGGTCCGTCGCCCGCGATCACGAGGCGCAGGCTGCGCCCGCCCTCGCCGCCCGCGCGCGCGCGCGCGAACGCCCGCACCAGCCCCACCTGATCCTTGACCGCCTGCAGGCGACCGACGGTGCCGACGACGACGACCCCCGGCCCCGCGAACGCGGCCGGCATCCCGCCGAGCACCCCGCGCATGCCGTCGGCGGCGGGGCGGAATCGTGTGCTGTCGACACCGTTGCAGATGCGCTCGACGCGTTGCGGGGCGATCCCCACGCGATCCACCAGATAGGACTCGATGTGCGCGGACAGCGCCACGTAGCGGCTTACGAACGGACTATAGGCGCGCCGCAGCCACTGGAACTTGCGCCGCGTGCCGCCCGGATCGGAGACGTCCCAGCCGTGCTCGCCGTGCACACGTGCCGGCACGCCTGCGGCCCACGCCGGCACCACCGCCTCGAGCGCGGCGAGGTTGCGGGTGTGCACGATCGCCGGGCGCTGCTCACGGAACAGCCGATACAGGCGCGGATACAGCTTGGTGCCGTGGCCGGGGGGCTTGTGCAGCGACACGAAGTCGACGTCGGCGCGCACGATGCGCCGACAGAAGCCCGCGCTGCATTCGGTGAGCGCCACCACGGCATGGCGGAAGCGGTCGGCCGGCATGTGGTTGATCAGGTTGACCACCCCATTTTCCAGCCCGCCGACGTCGAAGCGGTACACGAGGTGCAGCACCAGCGGTGGCGCGGCGGCGCTCATGGCATCCGCACGATCGCCGGCGCCGAACCCGGATCCGAAGCCCGCACAGGCGCCACCGGGAGGCTGCTGGCGACGTTCGCCTGGCCATCGAGCAGCCAGTCGAGCATGCGCAGATGTGCCGCCCAGCTGTAGCTGCGCAGCACGCAGGCACGCGCCGCCTCGCCCATCGCGGCGCGCTGCGCCGGATCGGCGAGCAGCGCACCCACGCGCGCGCACAGCGCCTCGCCGTCGGTGGCGATGCTGCACTCGCGCCCATCCTCCGCCCCCAGGCCGACCGCCGGCGCCGCCGACAGCACCACCGGACGCGCCATCGCCATCGCCTCCAGCACCTTGTTCTGGATGCCGCGCGCGATGCGCAGCGGCGCCACCACGAGGTCGGCATGGGCAATGTAGGGGCGCACGTCGGGTACGGTGCCGGTCACCACCACGCCCTCGCCGGCGAGCGCCTGCACCGCGGGCGAGGGATTCATGCCCACTATCCAGAAGCGCACCGACGGCAGCGCGCGCCGGATCACCGGCAGCAGTTCGCTGGCGAACCAGCTCACCGCGTCGATGTTGGGCCAGTAGTCCATCGCGCCGCTGAACACCAGCACCGGGCCACCCGGCGGATAGGGCGAGTCGCTGCCATTGGCGGGCGAGAAGAAGTCGGCATCGACGCCGTTCTGCATCACCCCTACGCGGCTGCCCAGCTCGGGCGCCGCGCGCCGGAACAGCTCGGCTTCGGCTTCGGTGACGAACAGGCTGGCATCGGCGCGGGCCGCGGCCTGGCGTTCGAAATCGAGCAGGCGCGCGCCCTCCCGGCGGTACAGCCAGGACAGCGGCCAGCGCCGGTCGGCCGCGTACTGGCTCCACTTGGCCGAATCGACGTCACAGAAATCCACCACCCTGCGCGCCAGCCCGGGAACGTCGAGGTACTGCGCCATCGGTCCCGAAAACGCCACCGCGGCATGAATACCGTGCTCGGCCACCACCCGGTCGACCCAGCGCGCCAGGCGCGGGCTGCGGTAATAGGGCAGGCTGAGCGCCTCGCCGCGCAGCAGGCCGCGCAGGCTCGCGACCCGGCGGATGGCGGGCTCGATCGGGATCACGCAGGTCTGCTCGCACCACTGGCGCAGGGTCGCGATGTGACGACGGTCGTCGGGGTGGTCGACGAAGCTGCCGAGCCACACCCGATGGGTGCGCGCGAGCTGGCGCAGGATGTTGAACGAGCGCACCTTGTCGCCCTTGTTGGGCGGGTACGGGATGCGGTGGGTCAGATAGAGGAGCGGCGGCCGGTTGTCCTGCACCGCCCTACCCCAGGTTGCGCACGATGTGCGGCCCGAGCCGGTTCGCGACGCCGATCGGCAGGCGCTTCCAGAGGGCGATGAAGGCCCGGTACCTGGGATTCATCGGATTGTTCTGCGGGATGGTGTCGCGCTTGTACAGGCGGAACTCGTAGGACAGCGGCTGTGGCTCGAAACCCCAGTTCTTCTTGAAGGCGTAGGGGCCGGTGCCGACCTTGCTGCGACCGTAGTCGAAGATCTTGCAGCCGCGCTCGCAGGCGCGCCGCATCAGCTCCCAGTACTTGAAGTCGTTGGCGGCCAGGTCGCGCGCGGAAAAATCGTCGCCCGCGTAGTAGGGCAGCACTTCGTCGCGGAAATAGAAGCTCAGCACGGAGGACAGTGGCCTGCCCTCGGGCGAGGTCACGGTGAGCACTTCGCAGGCATCGCCAAAGCGGTCCTTGAGGCGCTGAAAGAACTTCTTCGACAGCGCAGGGGTGCCGTGGCGCAATACGTTGTCGGCATAGAGCGCGAAAAAGCGCTCGACATCGTGGTCAACCTCGCTCAGCAGCCCATTCTTGATGCCCTTGCGCACCATCGCGCGCTGCTTGCGCGGAATGGCGAGCATGTTGGCCTCGACCTCGGGCAGGATCTCCTTGCGGAAGGTGACGTAGAGATCCTGGCGCGGCCAGTCCTCGTGACGGACCTGCTGATTGCGGTACTCGAGGTGCTGCACGCCGAGCGCCTGCGCCAGAGTGTCGGCCTTCGCCTCGAGGGCGTGGACGGTCTCGAGCCCGGCATCGTCAGTCACGGCGATGCCGCCATAGACGCAAAACGGCAGCGAGGTCAGCGCATGGCCGAACAGGCGGCTACGGATCTCGGCCAGCGGCAGGATGCCGATGATCTCGCCGGCACGCTCCGCATAAAGGTAGAAGGTGCGATGGTCGAATACCTCTTCCGTGATCTCGCGCCAGGCGGACAGGTGGAAGAAGGTCGCCTGCGGGCAGCGCTGCACGAAGGCGTCCCAGCGCAGGACGTCTTCGGTCTTGAGCAGGTGTACGACGATCGGCAATCGGTCCATGACGCGCATCCGGATCCAGTCGGGTTAGGCGGCGTCGCGGAACACTTCGTCGGCGCGCCCCCAGGTGAAATCGGACAGAAGCCGGTTGAGCCGGGCTTCCGTGAGTTGCAGGTTAATGTAGTGCCTAAAGCGGGTCTTTGCCGTGGCAGCGGTCACGCGCGGCTGCTCGGGATCGATTTCCCAGGGGTGGAAATAGAAGATCGCCGGCTGGTGCTCGGCGCCATTGACGCGCGCGATCTGCCAGCGCGAAAGCTCGTAGGGCAGCAGGCGGAAGAATCCACCGCCACCGGCTGGCCAGTTGCGGCCGAACAGGCGGTTGGTGGTGATCGGGACTTCGAGCAGGCCGTTGGGCAGACGCCACGGGAAGCGTGGCGCGTCGGGGATGCCGTAGTGGTCGTGCCTGACCGGGTAGACGCTCGAGCTGTAGCGATAGCCCGCCTCGGCAATGCAGTCGTGCGCCCACAGGTTGGCCTCGCCGATCGAGAAGCTCGGTGCCCGGTAGCCGCTGACCGGGGCGGCGGTGATGTCCTCGAGGATCATCTTGGCGAGCCGGATGTCGGCGGCGAACGCCGAGGGCGTCAGATCGCTGGCGCGCTGGTGAGCGTAGCCATGGCTGGCCACTTCGTGGCCGGCGGCGGCGATGCGGCGCACCAGCCCGGGAAAGCGCTCGGCGATCCAGCCCAGTGTGAAGAAGGTGCCGCGCGCACCATGGCCGTCGAGCAGTTGCAGGATGCGATCGACGTTGCGCTCGACGCGGCAGGGCACATTGCCCCACTCCTCACGCGGGAAATGCGGCGCGAGCGCGGAGACCTGGAAGTAGTCCTCCACGTCGCACGTGAAGGCATTGATGATGCGTGCGGACAAATCAGGCCCCCGTTTCCACCCGGGTCGCCTCATGCGCGACCAGCCAGTCGTGGAGATGGGCGGCGATACGCTCGGCGCAGCGCCCGTCCCAGTACTCGGGAATGCGCCCTGCCTTGCCCCCGGTGGTGAGGATGGAGCGTGCCGCCGCGACGATCGCTTCGGGGTGAACGCCAACCAGGGCGTTGGAGCCCTGCTCGACCGTGATCGGCCGCTCGGTGTTCTCGCGAATGGTGACGCAGGGCACGCCGAGCGCGGTGGTCTCTTCCTGGATGCCGCCGGAGTCGGTGAGCACCATGCGCGCGCCCGACATCAGGCCGAGCATCTCGAGGTAGCCCTGCGGCGGCAGGATCAGGAAGCCGGGTGCGTCGAGCCGGTCGAGCATGCCGAAGCGCTCGAGATTGTTGCGCGTACGCGGATGCAGCGCGATCACCAGCGGCAGCCACGCGCTGATCGTGCGCAGCGCATCGATGATCGGGCCGAGGGTGTCGGCGTCGTCGACGTTGGACGGGCGGTGCAGCGTGACCACGCCGTAGCCGTGCGCGATCGGGCTCGCGTCCAGGCCAGCGGCGGCGAGCAGCACGTCCGCGGGCACGGCCTTGGGCAGGCTGGCGCGCAGGCTGTCGATCATCACGTTGCCGACGAACACCGCGCGCTCGGCGGGGATGCCTTCGCGCGCGAGGTTGTCGTGGGCTGACCGTTCGGTGGTGTAGAGCACGTCGGAAATCTGGTCGGTGAGGATGCGGTTGATCTCTTCGGGCATGCGGCGGTCGTTGCTGCGCAGGCCGGACTCGACATGTACCACCGGGATGTGACGCTTGCTCGCCACCAGCGCACAGGCGAGTGTGGAATTGACGTCGCCGACCACCAGCACCGCGCGCGCGCCATGCTCGTCGATGACCGGCTCGAAGCGCTTCATGACCTCGGCGGTCTGCACCGCGTGCGAACCGGAACCGACCGCCAGGTTGACATCGGGTTCGGGCAGGTCGAGGTCGGCGAACAGACGATCCTTCATCGCCGGGTCGTAGTGCTGGCCGGTGTGCACCAGCAAGGTCCGGAGCGGTGGCACATGCGCGGCGAAGGCGCGGATGATGGGCGCGACCTTCATGTAGTTAGGACGAGCGCCAACAATGCAGATCACCGGCGCCGCAGGCCCCGTGGTGGCACTCATTCGGTCTTCTCCCCGACCGCGTCGTCGCGGCGCACCGCCTGCAGCAACTGGTTGAGCACGCTGAGGGTGGCCGACACCGACTGCTCAAGCCCGGCAAGGCGCGCCTCGATGCGCTGCAGGTCGTAGCTGCCGGCCATGCCGGCGACCTGGCTGGCGAGCTCGGGCGACACCCGCAGGCGTTCGAGCGCCAGCGCCTCTGCGGGCACGGCGCCCGGCATGGCGTCCGCATCCGCCAGCACGGCGCGGCTCATCGACGCAACCGGGCGCGCGCGCGGCGAGGAAAATTCCTCCTTGAGCTCGGCGATCACCTCGCGCACCTGCGCCTCGGTGACCACATGGCTCTCGCCCAGATAGGCAGCGAGCAGCAGGCGGTCGCACAGCGTGTTGATGGTGCGCGGGATGCCGCCGGTGTAGCCGTAGATGGCGTTGAACGAGCCCGCCTCGAAGCGCGGATCCTCCGCCCAGCCGACGTGGCGCAGGCGGTGCTCGACATAGCCGCGGGTCTCCTGCAGGTCGAGCGGTCCGAGGTGGTAGGAGGCGATCACGCGCTGGCGCAACTGCTGCATCTCGGCGCGCTGCATCATGTCGCGGAACTCGGGCTGGCCGACGAGGAAGCTCTGCAGCAGGGCGTGATCCTCAAGCTGGAAATTCGACAGCATGCGCAGCTCTTCGACCGCAGCCGCGGAGAGGTTCTGCGCTTCGTCGATGATCAGCAGGGCACGCTTGCCGGCGGCCGCCACCGACACCAGGTAGGTCTCGATGGCGAGCAGCAGGCCGGCCTTGTCGAGGTTGCGGCTGGGCACGCCGAAGGCGCCCGCCACCATGCGCAGGATGTCGCTGGCGTCCACCTGCGTGCTGACGATGGTCGCCGCGACCACCTTGCCCGGGTCGAGTTGCTCGAGCAGGCTGCGCACGATGGTGGTCTTGCCCGCACCGACCTCGCCGGTGATGACGATGAAGCCCTCGCTCTGGTGCAGGCCGTATTCGAGATAGGCCATCGCCCGCCGGTGCCCCCGACTGCCGTAGAAGAATGCCGGGTCGGGATTGAGCTGGAAGGGCTTGCCGCTGAATCTGAAGAATGTTTCGTACATCGGGTGTCCGCTTAGAACTGCATGCCGAGCGTGGCGGTTATCGAGTTTTCGGTGTAGTTGTCGGATCCGTCGGCATTCTGGTAGCGGTAACGCAACGCCCCCTGGGTGTTGGCGCCGAGCGTGCGGGTGACGCCGATGGTGCCGGTGAGGCTGCGCATGTCGAGGTCCGGGTCGTCCGCGGCTTCGGATCGCGAGCGGGTGATCGAGGCCACCAGGGAACTCGTGCCCGTCAGTTGATGACTCCACGACACGGTTGCGGACGTCGTGCGGACCTCGTCGGTAGTCGCGAAGTCGTCGTCGGGCAGCAAGGCGGTCGATTCACTGAGACTGGAGCTGTCGGAGCGCGTCACCGAGAAACTGAGTGTGTTGCGAACGCCAAGCAGCGAGAACCCACCGCCGATCGAGCGCTCGACGTAGGCGGAGTTCGTTCGAAGCGCGGTGACGCTGAGGCAATTGAGCAGCAGGCGTTGGCGCTCGAGGGGATCGGTGATATCGGGCCGGTAGGCGGGGTCCGAGACAAGCTCGAAGCAGCCCTGATCGAAGACGAGCGCATCCCCGAGGTCGCGCGCGAAGGATGAGGTATCCCGAGAAGCGTTGAAGAACCACACCGACCGGCTCATCCGGTGATTGAAGCTGAAATCGTATCCAGTACCGAAGAAGCGATCCTCTGCGGTCGCGAGGATGGCGGTGCGATCGGTCGGATACCAGTCGATGCCGCCACCCACGATGTCGCTGCTGTTCTCGACACCGTCCTCGTAATCGTTGGATTCGCGCCCGACGATGCCGCGCAGACGGAACTGCGATGAAATATTGGCGAAGAGCGTGCCGCGAAGGGTTTCCTCGGTCTGCGGGGCGGTTGAACTGTCCCCACCGTCCAGGTCGGTGCGGCTGTAGTCGATGCCCCAACCGAAGAAGCGGACCCCGCCCGGGTCGGAAAGGCTCAGATCCCAGGTGTCGACTTGCTGGTCGCCCAGTCCGTCGCTATTGGAGCTGACTCCGCGCGAGGAATAACGCGCCGACCCACGCCCTGCCTCGCCGAAATCCAGATCCGATTCGAGCCGGGGCGTGATGGACCAGGTTCGGGTCTCGTCTGCCGAATCGACGCTGAGTGGATCCCCGGGACCCCGCCCCGAAAACGTCGACAGATTGTTGCGGGTAATGGCGGCGGAAGCGTCGATGAAGAGCAGATCCTCGATCGCCTCGAACGAGCCGCTGCCGTTCAGCGACACGAAACTGGTGTTCTCGTCCGATTCGTTGAAATACATGAGGTTGCGGAGTCGCGCACTGAGGCCCCCCGTCATCCGCCCGGCGGTGCGCGACACCGAGATGCCCGGCGTGACCTCCAGGATCCAGTCGTCACGTCCGTTGGGCTCGGCATCGACGTTGTCCGTCCAGGTGAGCTCGGTGGTAAGCGTCGGGGTTACCCGCAGCGACTGCGCCGCAGCAACACCGGGAAGCGCCAGCGCGCCAACGGCGAGCACACCGAGGACCGACCAGCAGAGACAACGGGCCGCCTCAGGCCGCCTCGGGATTGTGTTCCAGGCCCTGACCATATCCGTATCCATAGCCATAGTAGCCGCCAACCGAATTCTGCCGCGACTTGTTGAGCACCATCATGCGAATCGGGCACGGCTCGATCGTTGCCAGCGCCTGGCGCACCTGTGCATGGGTGGTGCGTTCGGCCTCCACCACCAGCACGACCTGCCCCATGTGGGTGGCGAGCACGCGCGACTCGGTGGTGACCAGCAGCGGCGGGGAGTCGAACACGATGATGCGGTCTGCGTATCGATGCGCGATCTGGCCGAGCAATTGCTCCATTGCATCCGACGCGAGCAGTTCGGTCGCGCGCTGGTGGGGCATGCCCGCCGGCAGCAGGGTGAGCTTGTCGATGTTCGTTTTCAGCAATACCTCGGAGAGATCCGAAACCTCGCCCGCGAGCACGTCCATCAGGCCGGCCTGGGGCGGCACATCGAGCTCGCGCAGCACCGACGGACGCGAGACGTCGGCATCGACCAGCAAAACGGTGTAGTCGAGTTCCATCGCCATGCTGATGGCGAGATTGATCGCGTTGAAGGTCTTGCCCTCGCCGGGCAGTGCGCTCGATATCATGATCAGGTTGCCGTTCTCGACCGCCGTCGGCCCATCCTGGACGGCATTGCCGAGCAAGGGACGCTTGATCAGCCGAAACTCCTCTGCAATCGCCGAGCGCGGCTGATCCGGTGTCACCAGACCGCGCGCGGCGAGCCTGGCCAGATCGATGTGCACGCTCTTCGCAGGCGCGCGCGCGACCGCCACCGCCACCGGCTCGACGACAGCGCCGGGCTTCGCGGCCGTAGCGACCTCGCGCTCCGGACGGGGTGCGGGCAGAACGTCCTCGCCCAGCCCGTCACCCGCCGCATTCTTGAGCTGATCCAGGCGCTTGACTGCCTTCTCGATGATGCTCATCCCGAAACCTCTTTCAATACTGCAGGAACTTGATCGCTACCGTCACGGCCGCGAACACGCCAGCGTAGGCCACCACGCCACTGCCGAACGCGAGCAGCCCGTTACGGCGGCGGCGGCGACGCTCGGTCGAGCTCAGCATCGACACCGTCCCGAGGACGGGCAGACCGGTGATCTCGCGCAACTGGCGAGCATCGGAGAACGCCGGCCGCAACTGGCTGACCAGGAAGGTGAGCGCGAAGCCGGCAAGCAATCCGGCCAACGCCGCAAGCGGAAGCAACAGCAGGCGGTTGGGCGCGGACGGCTTGGTCGGCATCGTCGGCGGATCGATGATGCGGAAATCGGCGATACCCGACTGCGTGCTCATGTCAGCCGCGATGTTCGCGGATTCTCGCCGCGACACGAGCTGGTCGTAGTTGCTCTTGTTGACGCTGTAGTCGCGATTGAGCTGGGACATCTCGGTTTCCAGCTCGGGGATACGCTTGGCGTCTTCGGTCAGGCGCGCCACGCGGGCTTCGAACTCGGTGACGCGCGCCCGCAGCGAAGCCACGCGTGCCTCGGCCTGGGCCACCGCAAGCCGGGTCTGCTCGACCCCCGCATTGCCCCCGTAGCCGCCGAGCGCATCGGCGCCGGGTGCGGCCTGCATCTCGGCGATGCGCACCTGCTTCTGCCTTTCAAGATCCTCGATCACCCGCCGCGCGCCGACCACATCCGGATGCAGGTCGGTGTAGCGCTGCAGCATCTCGTCGAGGTTGCGCTTGAGCGCATCGATGCGGGCGTCGATCTCGGGCGTCGCCGCCATCGCCGGCGGGGCAAGCCCGGTGTCTGCCGGCCCTGCAGCCAGTTGCTGCCTGATCGCATCGCGGGAATCCTCGGCCTCGCGCAGTTCGAGGCGGGCCGCGCGCAGTTGTTCGCCAGATTCGGCGATCTGGGTCACGTAATCGCGCGTGCCGGTACCGAGCAGGGCCATGTTGCGCAGGCGGAAGTCCTTCAACCGGTTCTCCGCCTCGGTGAGCTTGAGCTCGTAGCTGCGGATCTGCTCCTCGATGAAGCGCCGCGCAGCGTCGGTGTCCTGGCGCTTGCCGCCAAGACCGGACTCGACGAACAGCGACAGCAGCGACTGCACGACGCGCTGCGCGCGCCCCGGCTCCGGATCGTTGTAGGACAGGGTGAACAGGTTGTCGCCACGTCCGGACTGGATGCTTAGGCGCTTGGTCACCGAGGTGATGAGGGCCTCGCGCTGCTCCGCGTTCTGCACGGTCAGGTCGAGGTCGGCCATCGTGATCAATTTCTCGACGTTGGGGCGGCTGATCAGGGTTCGGCTGAGCAGATCGATCTGCTGGCCGATGTTGGGCTGCACGGCAAGTCCCGACATCAGCGGGCGCAGGACCGATTGCGTGTCGACGTGGATCCGCGCCGACGACTCATAGTGATCGGGCATCAGGTAGACCGCCATGCTGCCGACGATCCCGACCACCCAAGCGAGCGCAAGCCCCCACCAGCGGAATCGCCACATTCCGCGCAGATAGCCGATAAGCTGTGTAACGAGTTCTTCCATGGGTCACGGTCGTGCTGAGCGCCCGCCGCCGGCCATGTTCGGCCAGCATGCGGGACGCGAAGAGTGAAGGATCAGAACCAGCTTTGCGGAATGATGAGCACGTCGCCAGGACGCATCTCGACGTTGGCCGACACATCGCCCCGCTTGACCAGGTCGCGAATACGCACGCTGTACTGCTTGTTACCCTCGGCAGTGCGCAGGATCGTCGCCGCATTGCCGTCGGCGAAGTCGGTAAGGCCGCCGACCGCGATCATGACGTCGAGCAGCGTCATTTTCTGCTTGTAAGCGAGGGTCTGCGGATTGGCAGCCTCGCCAACCACGCGGATCTGTTCGCTGTAGGGCCCGACGAAGCCGGTGACGATGACAGTGACGACCGGATCACGAATGAACTTCGAGAGATGCTTCTCGATATCGCGCGCGAGCGTGCTCGAGTCCTTGCCCATCGCCGGCAGGTCCTCGACCAGCGGCGCGGTGATCTTGCCGTCCGGGCGGACCGGTACCGAGGTCGACAGCTCGGGGTTGCGCCAGACAACGATATTGACGCTGTCACCTGGACCGATCACGTAATTGTAATCGGCATCCGCCGCGGCAGCAGGCGCAGCCGGAAACGACGACGCACACCCGGCGAGCACACCCGCCACGGCCGCAAGGGCCAGAAACCGCACAACCGCGAACCACGCGCCTCTGACGCTACTGAACATGACAAGCCCCTTCGTTTTTCCCCGGATGGCGAATGATATACGACGACGGAAGTACGCGTCAGATGCTATCGGAGCGGCCCGCCGCCGGGATAGGAACCAATGCACACAATCGCTTACATTACGGGAAGGACGTACTGGGCTAGATTCACGCACCGTCGCTTCCGGTTTATCATGGGATCGACGAGCGGCGTCGGCGCTTGCCACGACGCCTCCAACGGACCAAAACGCAAACGAACCGGGCTATATCAATGCGCCAGACCCCTACTTTTCGGAGCACGGGCTGCAGTCCGCCTGCACGCGACAGTGTGTTCGCGCTACCGCGGCTCGACTTCAGCGAGGCTGCACCAGCCAGACCCGCGAGCACGGAGGCCGACGATATCCTGAACAAGCTGCATGGGCTCGCCTTCGAGCGCAACGGCCATCAGATCCGGATCGCCAACGGTTGCGACGCACTCAAACGCCAGACCGCGAAGCTCATCGAGCGTATGTACTCTGCGCGCGGCCTCTTTCCGTACGGCATGCACGCCGAAATCGATCGGCGCGACATCACCGTTGTGGCTCTGCACGGAGAGCAGGCGGTCGCCACCGCCACGATCCGCCTCGACTACGGAAGCGGCTTGCTCGCAGACACTTTGTACAGCAAGGAGATCGATGCGGTCAGGGAAATCGGCGGCCGAGTGTGCGAAGTTACACAGCTGGCCATCGATCCCGCAGTCGGTGCGCACAATGCGCTTGCCGGATTGCTCCAGGCGCTCTACGTCGTTGCACGCCTGACCCAGCGCATGACCGATCTGTTCATCGAGGTGCATCCTCGTCACGCCAACTTTTATCAGCGCGTCTTCGGATTCCGCAGGATTGGTGTCGAGCGGATCTGCCCACGTGTGGGTGCTCCGGCCGTCCTGCTCCATCTCTCGCAGGCCGAGTTCGAGCGAGCGCTGGTGCGGCATGAGCGTCTGGAGGATCGGCTCAACAGCCGGGTCTCGCGCCTTCTGCCCCGCAAGTCACACGCGCAGGAACTGATCGAAGGCCTGTTTACCCGCTGAGACCCCTCGTCGTGCAACCGCGACGCAGCGCCGGGGGCACAGAAGGCTGAGGCCCATCCGCGCCGTGGGATGCGCCCTAGAACCAGCGCCGCAGCTCGAGCCAGGCTCGATCGTTGCGGTCGTACACGCTGAACACCCCGTTGCCCTCGCCCCCAAAGACGTCCAGCCCGGCGACCATCCGCCAGGCGGGATCGAACTTCCAGGTCAACTTCGGCCGCAGCATGTAGTCCGAACGATTCAAGCTGCTGACCGCGAGCACTTCCGCTTCGAGATTCGTCCCGGTTCCATGCACGACCTGGAAGGTCATGCCCTGCTCGTGGCGATCGCTCATCATCGCCGGATGGAGGTCGTCAAGCCAGCGGCCGTAATACTGGACGTTGAAGCGAAAGTCGCCGACCGGCATATCGACGCCAAGCGCGTAATCGACCATGTCGGTCGCGGCCAGACCGATGGCAGTCCGGCCGCCGCCGAGCGGGGTGAAGGTGTTGAGGCTGCGCCCACTCGTGTGCACCGCCTCGCCCTTGAGCACGAAGCTGCCCATGTCCTTGCTGAACGTGCCGCCGACCTGGTCGATGCGCGCGTGACGAAGTTCAGCCACGACGCCATCAAACGCGTGAAGCGTCGGGGCAACATCGTAGCTGTGATAGTAAAAGGCGCTCAGGTCCCAGCCATCGACGAGGCGCGAGATCCGCGTACCCCAGTTGCTGTTGTCGAGGTCGTCGCCCGGACGGTGTTCAACCACGCTGGCCCCCGCCGGCAGCCACGGGAAGGCGTAGAAGTCACTGCCCGGCTTGCCGATCTCGTCAAAGCTCGGCTTGGGCACCCACAGCAGCTCGAAATGGGTGTTCTCCGCACCAAAATACTCCGCCCGCGCCGCCCACTGGCCGATGCGCATGCTCTCGAACTCGGGGAGCAGGAAATCATGCTTGTCGCGCGCGGACACCACGTCGGCGAAGAAGAAGCCCACCATCTCGCCCCAGATGATGTGCTGGCGACCAAGGCGGAACTCCCAGTCGCCATGACCGACGTCGACATAGGCCTCACGTAGCGCGAAGTCGGTGCGCTGGTCGCGGCGCACGGCGGCCGGGTAATGTTCATCCTCGAGATCGAAGGCGCCGTCGGCCTCGGCGCGCGCGGTCAGCTTCCAGCGCACCCGCGGGGCAAGCTGGGCACCAGCGCCCAGTTCGCCACGTGCGCGCAGATGCGACCAGCGCTCCGGGTCACGATACGTGTAGGCGGCACCGAACTCGGTGTATCCACTCCACTTGATGCCACCACCACCACCGCCCTCGCCTTCGGCAGCGGGCTGGCCGACATCGAGCAGCGCGTCGAGTTCGGCATCCTCGATTGCGGAGTCATCGGTCGGCGCCGCCGTGTCGTCAACATCGGCAGCGGCGGCCTGCGCCAGTTCAATGCCCTTCGCGTGCGCAAGCGCTGGGACGGACAGACCCAGCGCGACGGCGATCAGGGTAAGGCGGGGCAGGTTCTTCAGCGGCGACATTGTGCGGTCTTCCTAGATTTCGCGGATGTCCTCGTCGCGCGGCGTGCGCCCCTCGACGAAGACCCAACGGTCGTCGGCCCTCATGCCGAGGGCGATGATCTGGCCGTCGGCGATGCGCACGAGGCGGTCGGCCATGTTCATGACCTTGCGGTCGTGGGTGGAAAAGACGAAGGTGGTGCCCGACTCGCGGTTGATGTCGCGCATCAGCTTCAGGATGCTGGTGCCGGTCTTGCTGTCGAGGTTCGCGGTGGGTTCGTCGGCGAGCACGATCTTCGAATGGGTGGCGAGCGCGCGCGCGATCGCAACGCGCTGGCGCTGGCCGCCCGAGAGCTGGTTCGGGCGGTGGGAGGCGTACTTCTTCAGCCCGACCACACCCAGGTAGTGACGCACCCGCTCGGCCCGCTCCTTGCGCGAGAGCTCGGGCATCTGCAGCAGCGGATACTCGACGTTCTCTTCGGCCGACAACACGGGCAGCAGGTTAAAGGTCTGGAAAATGAAGCCGATGGTACGGGCACGCAGGTCGGCCAGTTCGTCAGGCGTGCGGTTCGACACGTCGTGGCCGTCGATGATCACCTGCCCGGATGTGGCGGTGTCGATGCAGCCGATGATGTTGAGCAGCGTGGACTTGCCGCTACCCGATGGCCCCGCGATCGCGAGGAACACACCGGGCTCGATCGACAGCGATACATCGTCCAGCGCCAGCACGGTCTGCTCGCCGAGGCGGAACTGCTTGCTGACATGGTCTATCTGGACGATGGGCATGTGAACGACCGAGAATTCGAGAAACCTTGAAAGGATAGCACTCATGACGCACAGCTTACGATCCCGCCGCCGCTTCATCGCCACGCTCGCCGGCGGCCTGCTGCTGCCCAGCCTCGCACGCGCGGCGGACAACGAAACTGCGCCCGCCTCCGAGCCGCCGGCGCAAGCCTTGACGCCCGCCGAGCCGGTCGATGCGGTCGCGGTGGATTTCGTCCAGCGCGCCGACGCGATCCGCTTTCCGCGCGAGAGCTTCCAGACCGAGATCGTGGTGCGCAACTACGTCGACGGTACGGAGGGGGAATCGCGTACCTACCGGGTCCTGTCGCGCGGCAACGCGAACACCATCGTGCTGACGCTCGAACCGGCAACCGAACGCGGCCAGGCCCTCTTGATGAGCGGACGCAACCTGTGGGTGTTCATGCCGAGCGTGTCCCAGCCGGTTCGTCTTTCGCTCGCCCAGCGCCTGACCGGCCAGGTCGCCAATGGCGACCTGGCACGCGCCAACCTCGCTGGCGACTACCACCCCGTTGTCACCGGCACCGAATCGCTCGACGACCAGGCCGCGGTCGTGCTCGACCTCACTGCCGTCGACCGCGGCGTGACCTATGCGCGCGTCCGCTACTGGGTCGCCGAGCGCGACAGCCGCCCGCTCAAGGCCGAGTTCTATGCGCTCTCCGGCCGCCTGCTGAAGACCGCGCGCTACGAGGAGTTCCGCGAGATGGCCGGCCGCGTCCGCCCGACCCGGCTGGTCATGGAGGACGCCCTCAAGAAGGGCGAGGTGTCGGTGCTGACCTACGAGAACATGGGGGTACGTGATCTTCCCGAGCGCATGTTCACCCGCGAGTACCTGCGCCGCCTGCAGCAGTAAGGCGCGACAGCCCGGCAACAGCGCACGAAACTGCGGATCAGACCACCACGCGGACCTTGCCCGCGGTCGCCTGTTCGAGATGGCCAGCGAAGGCTGCGCGCACCGAATCCTCGCCATGCACCAGCCGTACCTCGCCGGGCAGGTGGCGCATGCGGGTGACGAAGCGGGTCAGGTCGTCGCGGTCGGCATGCGCAGAATAGCCCGACAGCGAGTGGATGGCGGCGCGGATCTGCACCCGCTCGCCGTCGAACTCCACATAGCCGCCGCGCGGGCCGTAGGTCTGGATCGCATGCCCGGGCGTGCCGCGCGCCTGGTAGCCCACGAAAAGTACGTCGTGGCGGGGATCGCCGAGCATCTCGCGCAGATAATTGACCACCCGGCCACCCGCGCACATGCCGCTCGCGGCAATGACCACCGCCGGCTCGCGGCTGCGCGCCAGGCGCTCGACGTTGGCGAGATGGCGTTCGTGGGTGTCGACCGCGACCAACTGCTCGTAAGCCAGCGGCTGCCGCCCGGCACGCACGCGGGCACGCGCCTCGGCATCCCAGAACGGCTGCAATTCGCGGTACAGCGCGGTGAAGCGCTGCGCCAGCGGCGAATCGAGGTGGATCTTGAGCGCACCCCACTTGTCGGCATGCTTGCCCGGGCGGCTGCGCTGGCGGTGGAGGATGTCCTCGAACTCGTAGAGCAGTTCCTGCGTGCGGCCGATGCTGAAGGCGGGAATGATCACCGTGCCGCCGTCTTCCAGGGCGTGCTCGACGACCGCCTGCAGGCGCTGGCGGCGGCTGCGGCGGTCTTCGTGGACACGATCGCCGTAGGTCGTCTCCAGCACCAGGACGTCGGCCTGCCATGGCGAACGCGGCGCCGGCAGCAGCGGCGCGTGCGGCGCGCCGAGATCACCCGAGAACACCACACGGCGTTTTTGCGGCCACGCGGCGCCAGCAAGCTCACACTCGACGTACGCGGAGCCCAGGATGTGGCCCGCGCGCTGCAGCCGGATCCGGCACTCGGCGTCGGGACTGCGGTACACCAGATGCCACTTGCCGTAGGGCAGGGCACGGATGCGTGGCTCGACCAGCTTGAGGTAACGGTCCACCAGCGCACGGTCGCGGCTCACCCCGACCGCGAAGGCGTCGGCGAGTACGGTGGGCAACAGGCGCGCGGAGGGCTCGCTGCACAGGATCGGCCCCTTGAACCCAGCGGCCAGCAGCCAGGGCAAGCGTCCGCAGTGGTCGATATGCACGTGGGTGAGGACCAGCGCACCGATGCCCTCGAGGGGGAATTCGATGTCGAGGCGATCGGCACCGGCGCGCCCGCCGGCTGCTGTCTCCGCGCCCTGGAAAAGCCCACAGTCGACGAGCAGGCTGTTATCGCCTTCGACGAAGAGCTGGTGGCAAGAGCCGGTGACGCCGTTGCGCGCGCCATGGTGCAGGATGATCGGGTTCATGACGACATTCTAGATCGCGATCCAGCGCCAACCAAGCCCGGGCGCTCGCAGCTTGCTGCCGCTACTCCATCCCCCACTTCTGCAGCCGGTAGCGCAACTGGCGCAGCGTCATGCCGAGGTTGCGCGCGGCGGCGGAGCGGTTCCAGCGCGTCTGCTCGAGGGCGCGGATGATGCGCAGGCGCTCGGCCTCGTCCTCGTCCTCACCCGCAACCGGTACATCACCACCGGTATGTGCCTGCGCGCCCGCGTCGCCCATGGTGTGCATCGCGTGGGTCGGATCAGGATCGATCTCGATATCGGCCGCGTCGATTTCCTCACCCTCGCACAGCGCGCAGGCGCGCTCGAGCAGGTTCTCGAGCTCGCGCACGTTACCCGGAAAACCATACCCCTGCAGCGCCTGCAACGCGGCTGGCGAAAGCCGCCGCGGCGACCCGCCCTCGCGCGTGGCAAGACGGGCCAGGATGTGGGTGGCGAGCTCGGCGATATCCTCGCGCCGCTCACGCAGCGGCGGCACGCGCAGGGTGATCACATTGATGCGGAAGAACAGATCCTGGCGAAAGCGCCCTTCCGACACCAGGCGACCGAGGTCCTGGTGGGACGCCGACAGGATGCGCACATCGACCGCCTCCTCGGCATGCGCGCCGACCGGACGTACGGCGCGCTCCTGGATCGCGCGCAGCAGCTTGACCTGCATCGCCAGCGGCAACTCGCCGATCTCATCGAGGAACAGCGTGCCGCCGCTCGCGGCCAGGAACAGCCCGCTCTTGTCGGCGGACGCGCCGGTAAAGCTGCCCTTGCGATGACCGAAGAACTCGCTCTCCATCAGCTCGGGCGAGATCGCGCCGCAGTTGACCGGCACGAACGGCCCGCCCGCCCGCGTCCCCAGACTGTGGATGTAGCGCGCGATGACCTCCTTGCCGGTGCCGGACTCGCCGTGGATGAACACCGGCGCCTGGTTGCGCGCCAGCTTCTCGGCCTGCGTGCGCAAGTGCACGAAGGCAGGAGAATGACCGATGAGGCTGCGCTCCGGGGCCGCCGCGGCGCCCACGGACGCCGCAACCGCGCGCAGCGACAGCGCGTGCTGCACCAGTTCGCGCAGGGCCTTGAGTTCGACCGGCTTGGTGAGGAAGTCGAAGGCGCCGAGCTTGAGCGCACGGATCGCCGTCTCGATGCTGCCGAAGGCGGTGATCACCGCCACGGGCAGCCCCGGGCGCACGGCCTGGATATGCTCGACGAGCTCCAGCCCGTCGCCATCGGGCAGGCGCATGTCGGTGAGGCACAGCCGGTAGCTGTGGGCGGCGAGCTGGGCTCGCGCCTCGGCAAGCGTGCCGGCGGCGTGGCTGGCCAGCCCCATGCGCATCAGCGATAGTTCGAGCAGTTCGCGGATGTCGTCCTCGTCGTCCACGACGAGGACATCGACGGAACTGGGCCGGTTGCGGCGTTCGACCTGGGTCATGGCTGCTGGCTCGCGGTGAGGACGAAATCGGCCCCCGGGGCACCCGCCGCCAGCGTCAGCTCGGCGTCGTTGGCTTCGGCCAGTTCGCGCGCGATGTAGAGGCCGAGCCCGGTCCCCTTGGGGTGGGTGGTGAAGAAAGGTTCGAACAGATGCACCCGGCTCCCCTCGTCGAAGCCCGGGCCGTCATCCTGCACATGCAGCGCGACCTTGTCGTGGGGCTGCAACGCTGCCCATAGACGGATCGCGCCGGGTGCGCCGGAACAATGGCGCGCCGCGTTGGACAACAGGTTGTCGAGGATCTGGTGCAGGTGGGCACGGTCCATCGCCAGGGTCAGCGCGGGATCGACCTCGATCGCATGCAGCGCGGCCTCGGCCGGCTCGCGGAACACCCGCGCGTCGACGACGTCGCGCAGGAAGGCGGCCAGCGGCAAAGCCTCGGGCATCGCCTGCTCGCGGCGGCCGAGGGCGAGCACGTCGCGGATCATGCGCTCGATACGGCGCGCGTTATCGTTGATGATCCGCACCAGGCGCACCTGCATTTCGGCGCGCTTCTCGTCGCGCAGCAATTCGGCGGCCTGGGTGACGGCCGACAGCGGGTTGCGGATCTCGTGCGCCATGCTCGCGGTCAGGCGGCCAAGCGCGGCGAGCTTGATCTGTTGCAGCTGGCGCTGGATGTCCTCATAGTCGGTCAGATAGAGCAGCGTGTCGCCTTCGGCGGCGCTGCCCGGCTCGCCTTGCACGCGGCGGCAGCGCAGCAGGCGGCCGGTCGCGCCGAGGCGCATCAGCCGCCCTTCCGGCCCCGCTGGCATCTCGAGAACGGCTTCCAGTCCGGCGTCGAGGTCGCGCAGCATCAGCCCGTCGAGCGCTGCGGCGCGCGCACGGGCGATACCGAGCATTTCGAGTGCCTGCGGGTTGGCGTGCAGGATGGGTCCGCCCGCCCCGACCACGATCACGCCGTCCTGCATGTCACGGAGGATGTGCGCACTCACCGCCTGTTGCTTGGCCAGCGCAGCGCCTCGCTCGGCGGCGAGCGAGGCGCTGGCGTGCGCGCGGCGCGCGAGCAGGCGTGCAATGAGGGCGATACCGAAGAATCCCGCGCAGAAGATGCCGACCTGCAGGAAATTGACCGATTGTCCGCCGCCGACGAAGCGCCAGGTGTTCTCGACCAGCACCGCCAGCGTCGCCAGCGCGGCCGAAAACATCACCATCCGCCCTTCGCCGATCAGGCCGGCGCCTGCGAGCATCACCATCATCAGCACCGGCATGCCGCTGCGGTAACCGCCGCTCACCCACATGATCGCCGCCAGCGCCAGGATGTCAGCGATCGCCAGCAGGATCACCACGCGCTCGAAGCCAAGCCGGCGCAGCGCGTCAGGAAAGCCGAGCGCGAGCACCGTGCCGAGATAACCGAGTACCGCGACCAGGAACAGGCGCGGGCTCTCGGCGCCAAGCCCGAACTCCGCTCCGGCAACCAGGAACACCCCGCCGAGGATCAGCCGGAACAGGTTGAGGTAGCGCAGCGCACGCCCGCGCGCGCGGTCGGCATCGACGACCGCGAACGCCGCCGCCTCAATCGGATCGATGACCGGCACGGCGGTGCTCGTCGCAGCAGTAGAAATCCTCGCCGCCCTGCACACCTTCTGACTCGGGCACGATCAGCCCGCAGTGGCGGCATTCGAGCATGCGCTCGGGCGCCGCCGCCCCGGCGCCGTCGGCCTTGCGCCGGAACCCGCCCTGCGCCTTGAAACGGCGCACGGCACCGCGCGCCCACCATATGCCGAACAGGACCAGAATGAGAATGAGCAGGTTGCGCACGAGGAAGCGGCCGGCGAGGGGTGGAAACGTATCGATTCTAACATGCTGCCCTCGCGCACCTGGCGCGCTGGCCGGCCGCCACGCGGGTTTGCGACAATGCACGTCCACGCCCCGCTCCGCGAACCGCCATGCCGACCTTTCCTGCCGTGCTCCAATCCCGCCTGCCCCATGTGGGCACAACGATCTTCACCGTGATGTCCCGCCTCGCCCAGGACTGCGGCGCGATCAACCTGTCGCAGGGCTTCCCCGACTTCAATGCCGAGGAGCTGCTCTTCGCGCGCGTTGCGCACTGGATGCGCGCCGGCCACAACCAGTACGCGCCGATGCCCGGCTGCATGCCGCTGCGCGCAGCGATCGCCGCCAAGGTCGAGGCCCTGTATGGCGCGCGCTACGACGTCGAGCACGAGATCACCGTGACCGCCGGCGCCACCCAGGCGCTGTTCACCGCGGTCACGGCCTGCGTGCATCCAGGCGACGAGGTGATCGTATTCGAGCCCGTGTATGACTCCTATGCGCCGGCGATCGAGCTGGCCGGGGGCAAGGTGGTGCGCATGCGCCTGGCCGCGCCCCGCTATCGCCCGGACTGGGACGCAGTGGCCGCTGCGATCACGCCCCGCACGCGCATGATCATGATCAACTCCCCGCACAACCCCACCGCCACGGTGTGGACGCGCGCGGATCTGGACCGGCTGGCCGCGCTCACCCGCGGCACCGGCATCGTGGTGGTGGCCGACGAGGTCTATGAGCACATCGTGTTCGACGGCGCCACGCACGCGAGCTGCGCCGCGCACCCCGAGCTCGCCGCGCGCAGCTTCGTGGTGTCGAGTTTCGGCAAGACCTACCACATCACCGGCTGGAAGGTGGGCTACATCCTGGCGCCGCGCGAGCTGATGGCGGAGTTTCGCAAGGTGCATCAGTTCAACGTGTTCACGGTGAATACCCCGGTGCAGCTTGCGCTCGCCGACTACATGGCGGATGCCTCGCGTCACCTCGGGCTGGCGGCCTTCTACCAGGGCAAGCGCGACTTCTTCCGCGACGCGATGGCCGGCTCGCGCTTCGAGCTGCTGCCCTCGCGCGGCACCTACTTCCAGCTCGCGCGCTACGGCGCGATCTCGGACATGGCCGATGCGGCGTTCTGCGAGCACCTGACGCGCAATGTCGGCGTGGCCGCGATTCCGGTGTCCGCCTTCTTCGCCGACGGCCGCGACGAGCGCGTGATCCGCTTCTGCTTCGCCAAGAACGAAAACACGCTGGCCGCCGCCTGCGAGCGGCTGTGCAGGATTTGAGCGCATGAAGCTCGCGGGCGAGCCCGCTCCCACGGGGCGCAGCCGCGGACGTAACCGTGGAAGCGGGCTCGCCCGCGAATGCAGCGCCTGAACGAACCGACTCCTTTCGAGACCCCCCGATGTTCAAGCAACCCATCCCTACCCTGCAGCGCGACGGCGACGCCGTCCGCATCCTCGACCAGACCGCGCTGCCCTTTCGCACCGAAACCGCGGTGCTGCGCACGCTGGCCGACGCCGCGCACGCCATCCGCAGCATGCAGGTGCGCGGTGCGCCGCTGATCGGCGCCACCGCGGCCTTCGGCGTGGCCCTGGCGCTGCGCGACGAAGGCGGTGACGACGAGGCCCTGGCGCGCGCAGTGAAGGTGCTCGGCGCCACCCGCCCGACCGCGGTCAACCTGCACTGGGCGCTCGCCCGCATGGACGCTGCCCTGCGCCCGCTGCTGCGCGCAGCAAGGCTGGAGGCCGCCTGGGCCGAGGCCGAGGCGATCCGTGCCAACGACGCCACAACCTGCGACGCCATTGGCCGCCACGGCCTGGCGCTGATCCGCGACCTCGCCGCCCGCCGCCCCGGCCCGGTGCGGCTGATGACCCACTGCAACGCCGGCTGGCTCGCCACCTGCGGCGCCGGCACCGCGCTCGCGCCGATCTACGCCGCGCAGGCTGAAGGCATCGCGGTGGAGGTCTTCGTCAGCGAGACCCGGCCGCGCAACCAGGGCCTGCTCACCGCCTGGGAACTGCGCGCCGCCGGCGTGCCGCACGTGCTGATCGCCGACAACGCCGCCGGCCTGCTGCTGATGCGCGGGGAAGTGGATATGGTGATCACCGGTGCCGACCGCATCGCCGCCAATGGCGACACCGCCAACAAGGTCGGCACCTGGCTGAAGGCGCTCGCCGCGCAGGCCGCCGGCGTGCCCTTCTACATCGCCGCGCCGCACTCGACGCTGGACTTCGCCTGCGCGGACGGCGGCGCCATCCCGATCGAGGATCGCGGCGGCGCCGAGGTCTGCCACGTGCGCGGCTTGACGCCGGCCGGCGACATCGCCGAGCTCGCCCTCGCCCCCACCGACACCCGCGCCGCCAACCCCGCCTTCGACGTCACGCCCGCCGCGCTCATCCGCGGCATCATCACCGAGCGCGGCATCGCGCCCGCCGCCGAACTGGCGCGCCTCTATCCGGAGCACGTGCGATGAGCGACGCCCCCGGCATCTGCATCCACGAGGAGGCCGGCTGGCAGCCGCCGGATCCGTTGCGCGCCGAGCTGCTGGCCACGCTGCGCGCGATGTCGGACGCAGGTCTGAACGTCGGTACGGCGGGGAATGCGAGCGTGCGGCTGAGCAGCGCTCGAATGCTGATCTCCCCGAGCGGCATGCCCGCCGAACGCTGCACGCCGCAGGACATGGTGGAGGTCGAGGCCGACGGCCGCTACCCCGGCCCGCTCGCGCCCTCGTCGGAATGGAAGCTGCACCACGACCTCTACGCCGCCTTTTCCGCGGCAGGCGCCGTGCTGCACGCACATTCGCCCTTCGCCACCGCGCTCGCCTGCCAGCGCATCGAGATCCCGCCCTTCCACTACATGATCGCGCGCTTCGGCGGCACCACCGTGCGCTGCGCGCGCTACGCCACCTTCGGCACCCAGGCCCTGTCCGACGCCACCGTCGCCGCGCTGCACGGCCGCAACGCCTGCCTGCTCGCCAACCACGGCATGGTGGTCTACGGCCGCGACCTCGCCCACGCCCTGGCGCTGGCGATCGAGTTCGAGACCCTGTGCGCGCAGTACTGGCGCACGCTGCAACTGGGCGCGCCGGTGCTGCTGTCGGAAGGGGAGATGGCCGAGGTGATCGAGCGCTTCAAGTGGTACGGGAAACCGCGGCGCTAGAACCACTTCGCACACCGGGCTGCGGGCGCGCTTCGGCGACGGCCAACCCGAGGTTCAGCGCTCCAGCACCCGCAGTAGGCTAGCCGTATCCTCCCGCCCCCAGCCCGCGCCCAGCAGCGCGTTGAGCTGCTGCCACACCTGCGCGGCCACCGGCAGTGGCGCGCCGAGCCTGGCGGACTCGTCCATCAGGATGGCGAAATCCTTGTGATGCAGGCGCGCCTCGACGCCGGCGGCGAAGTCGCGCTCGACCATCTTCGCGCCCATCACCTCGAGCACCCTGGAGCCCGCCGAGCCGCCCATCAGGGCCTGGCGCACCGCGGCGACGTCGACGCCGTGGGCGTTGGCCAGGCTCACCGCCTCCGCGCAGGCCTGGATCGTCGACACCATGATCATCTGGTTGCAGGCCTTGGCAACCTGGCCGGCGCCGGGCGGGCCGATATGCACGATGCGCTTGCCGAGCACCTCGAACAGCGGGCGTACGCGAGCGAGCGTCTCGTCCTCGGCGCCGGCCATGATCGCCAGCGTCGCGTCGCGCGCGCCCTGCCCGCCGCCGGACACCGGCGCATCGACCCAGCCGATGCCGCGTTCGGCGTAGCGTGCGGCGAGCGATCGCGCAGTCGCGGGGGCGATGGTGCTCATGTCGACGTGGATGCTGCCGGGCGCAAAGCCTGCGGCCAGCCCTTCGGGGCCGAAGGCGAGGCCTTCGACGTCGGCGCTGGCGGTGACGATGGTGATGACGACCGCGCTGCGCGCGGCCAGCTCGGAAGGCGTCGCGCACAGCGGCACGCCCTCGGCAACCAGCGCCGCGGCCGACTCCGGACGACGCGCCCACACCGCCAGGTCGTGGCCGGCGACGCGCAGGTGGCGGACCATGGGTTCGCCCATCACGCCCAGGCCGATGAATCCGATCTTCATGTGCTTCTCCCGTGCCCCGTTCATTCGCCCGCGCCGCCGCTCATGCGCTCGAAGAGCTTGAGCATCGCGACCGAATCGTCCTCTCCCAGGCCGCAGCCGACCATGGCGTTGAAAAGCTGCATGGTGGCCGCGGCCGTCGGCAACGCCAGGCCGAGGCGGTGAGCCTCGTCCATGACGATGCGCACGTCCTTCTGGTGCATCCAGGCCTTGAAGCCGGGCTTGAAGTTGCGCTGGAGCATGCGCTGGCCGTGGTTTTCGAGGATGCGCGAATACGCGAAGCCGCCGAGCAGCGCCTCGCGCACCTTCGCGCCGTCGACGCCGCTCCTGGTGGCGAAGTTGAGCGCCTCCGCGACCGAAGCCACGCCGACCCCGGTGATGATCTGGTTGCAGGCCTTGGCGACCTGGCCGGCGCCCGCGTCGCCGATGCGGGTGATGGACTTGCCCATGGCCTCGAACAGCGGCTGCACGCGCGCGCAGGCGTCAGCATCGCCGCCGACCATGATGGTGAGTGTGGCGGCGATGGCACCCGGCTCGCCACCCGACACCGGGGCATCGAGCGCGACGATGCCGCGCTCGGCCAGGCGTGCGGCGATGGACTGCGCCGCAGCCGGGGCGATGGTGCTCATGTCGATGTGGATGTGGCCGGTACCGGCGCCGTCGGCGACGCCGTTCAGGCCGCGGGTGACCTGCTCGACGTCGGGCGCGTCGGCCACCATGCTGATCGTGACCGCCGCGTGGCGCGCGACCTCGGCCGCGCTGGCGCAGTCGCCAGCCCCGGCGTCGAGCAGCGCCTGCATCGATTCGCGCCGGCGGCTCCACACGTGCACGCGATGGCCGGCCTTGATGAGGTTGAGGGCCATGGGCCGACCCATGAGGCCGAGTCCGATGAATCCGACTTCCATTGACTGAAGCTCCTCCGGGGATGAGTTCGGCGGACTGGCCGCAGCACGACAAGCCCGCCATAATCGACACCATGAACTACGGCGCAATCATCAAGGAAATCGGGCGGGGCGCCAAGGGCGCGCGCGACCTGGACACGGCCGCTGCGGCGGCGCTCTTCGGCGACATCCTGGACGGCGCGGTGCCTGAGCTCGAGCTCGGCGCCATCCTGATCGCCTTCCGCATCAAGAGCGAGGCGCTGCCCGAGCTGCTCGGCTTCAAGCAGGCGATGGACGCGCGCACCGCCCAGGTCGTGGTGCCCGAGGGCCCGCGCTGCGTGGTGCTGCCGACCTACAACGGCGCGCGCCGCCAGGCCAACCTGATGCCGCTGGTGGCGCTGCTGCTGGCGCGCGAGGGCGTGCCGGTGCTGATCCAGGGTCGCCACGACTTCGAGACACGAGTGAGCCCGTTCGAGCTGCTCGCCGCGCTCGACCTGCATCCGGCATCCGATGCCGGCGAGGCCTCGGCCCAACTCGCGCAGCGGCGCGTCGCCTGCATCGGGGTGGACAAGCTGCTGCCCGGGCTCGACCCGCTGTTGGCGCTGCGCGTGCGCATGGGCGTGCGCGCCAGCGGGCACACCATGGCCAAGCTCATCGACCCCTGCCGCGGACTCAGCGTGCGCGTGGTGGCGGTCACCCACCCCGAGTACCTCGAGCGCATGGATGACTTTCTGCGCGCCGACGGCGGGCGCGCGATGCTGATGCGCGGCACCGAGGGCGAGATCTACGCCAACCCGCGGCGCTGCCCGGAGATGAAGGTGTATGTGGACGGCGCGGCGTCAATCGGCGTACCGGGCGAGGAAGGCGGCGCGCCGCCGCTCGCCAGCCTGCCCGATGCACCGTCGGTGGCCGCCAACGCGACGCTGATCCGCAGCATGCTCGCCGGCGACACCCCTGTGCCAGGGCCGATCCTCGCCCAGGTCGCCGCGCTGAAGCGGCTCGCCAGCTGATCGCCCGGCCGCAGCCCGACGCGGAGAACATGCCATGAACACCCCCGAAAGACGCCGCCTCTCGCGCATCACCTTCCATCACGACGCCCGCCTCGCAATCGCCGACACGAAGTGCGGCTGCGCGCTGATCGACCTGTCGTTGAAGGGCGCGCTGCTGCGCGCGGACTCCACCACGGACTGCGCGCCAGGAACGCCATGCGAGCTCGAACTCGTGCTCGACGACGGCGAACACTGCGTGATGATGGAGGGCGTGGTCGCACATAGCGCGCGAGGCCTGATCGGAATTGCCTGCCGCTCGATCGATCTCGACAGCATCACCGTGCTGCGCCGCCTGATCGAACTCAACCTCGGTGACGCCGCGCTGCTCGAGCGCGACCTGCAGGCCCTCGTCGAAGGCTGAACCGGTTGCCGCAGCGCCATCGCGGAGGGTCTTCGAGATGTTCGAGCACCGTCGAAGCGCAGTGGACGTGCGCGGCGCGCGCCGCTCCTGTCAAGACTCGTCACGGCACCAGCCTGCGCTGGGAGTGGCGCACGCCGCGAGGGCTCCCGGTGACCGCGCTCCGTGGTCGATGAAAAAGCGATCGCTCGCAACCTGGACCGCCCTGCAGGGGCGCTGCGGGCCATGTCGTGGGAGCGGCGCGAGGCGGGCATTTCCGACGGGATCGCCCGATCAGCCCGTCACTGAGCCAGACGGCCTTCGCGGTAGTCGCTGACCGCCTGGTAGATTTCCTGCTCGGTGTTCATGACGAAGGGACCGTACTGCGCGATCGGCTCGCCGAGCGGGCGGCCGGCGATGAGGAGCGCGCGGGTGTCGGTGGTGGCTTCGATCGTCACGCCATCGCTTTCCGCGTCATTGGCGAAAATTGCCATGTTGCGCGCTGGCACGCGGCTACCGCCCGCGTCTGACTCGCCGGCCACCTTCAACTCACCGCGATAGACGTAGAGAAAGGCATTGTGCTCGGCCGGCAGCGCCTGCGAAAACCTTGCGCCCGCGGGCAGGTTCAGGTCGAGGTAGAGCGGCGCGGTGACGTCGCGCGTTACGGCGCCACTGACGCCATGGCTTGCGCCGGCGATCACGGTCGCCTCGACTCCCGCCTCGGTGGTGAAGCGCGGCAGCTCGGCGGCAGCGAAGTCGCGATACCACGGCGCAGCCATCTTGTCCCTGGCCGGCAGGTTGAGCCAGAGCTGGAAGCCTTCCATGACGCCCGCTTCCTGCTGCGGGATCTCGGAGTGGATCACGCCGCGCCCTGCGGTCATCCACTGCACGCCGCCGTTCTCGAGCAGGCCTTCGTGGCCGGCGCTGTCACGATGCAGCATGCGCCCGGCGATCATGTAGGTGACAGTCTCGAAGCCGCGGTGCGGGTGGTCGGGAAAGCCGGCGATGTAGTCGTCGGCCTTGTCGCTGCCGAAGGCGTCGAGCATCAGGAAGGGATCGAGCCGGCGCTGCAGTGGCTGAGTCAGCACCCGGGTGAGCTTGACGCCGGCCCCGTCCGAGGTCGGCACGCCGGTGACCAGGCGCTCGAGGTGACGGGGACGAAGCACGGCTTGGTGCGCTGCGAGCTTGTTCATGGAGATCGCCTCGACAGGTGCCCGGCCAGGGTTCAGCGCAAGCGTTCAGCCGCGCGCAGGATGGCCAGGGTGGTCCTGGGGGTGATGGGCCCGGCGATGAAGGCGGCCCCCGAGGCCAGCGGCCAGGCGAAGACGAAGGTTTTCAGCCACAGCGACAGGAAATCCGGGCGGAAACCCAGGTTGAACCAGGTGACGAAGGCGGTCATCAGGAACGCCATGATGCCCGCCATCACCACCGGCTGGACGTATTTGCCCTGCAGCCTCATGGCGCGCCTCCTCAATCAGGCCAGTGCGGCCTCGATGTCGGCCTCGGCTTCGGCGAAGCCCTGCTTGACCGCCTCCTCGCCCATGTTCAGGCCTTCGGCGTAGACGAAGTGGAGGTCGGTCATGCCGAGGAAGCCGAGCACCGTCTGCAGGTAGGGCGTCTGCGTGTCGGCCGCGGTGCCGCGATAGCGGCCGCCGCGGGCGAAGGCGACATAAACCTTCTTGCCCTTGAGCAGACCCTCGGGGCCGTTCTCGGTGTAGCGGAAGGTGACGCCGGCGCGGGCGATGGCGTCGATCCAGTTCTTCAACTGGGTGGAGATGCCGAAGTTGTACATCGGCACGCCGATCACCAGCACGTCGGCGGCCTGCACTTCGGCGACCAGCGCGTCGCTGGCGGCCACACGGGCGGCCTGCCCGGGCGTGCGCTGCTCGGCGGGCGTGAACAGTGCGCCGAGCGCCGCCTCGTCGATCACCGGCGCGGGGTCGCGGGCCAGGTCGCGCTGCACCAGGGTCGCGCCGGGGTTCGCGGCCTGCAGGCGGGCGACGATGTCGCTGGCGATGCGGGTGGAGTTGCCGGCTTCGGAACGGGCGCTGCCGTTGATTTGCAGGATCTTCATGTTCGGGACCTCATCGGTTGGGGGATCAAGTGAGACGCAGTCTATTCGATCCAACCCGTTGCACTAACTCCCTTGAATGGACATCATTGTTCCCTGCATGGAACAAATAGACCCCAACGACCTGCTGATCTTCGCCCGCGTCGTCGACGAAGGCAGCTTCACCGCGGCGGCGGACCGGCTCGGGCTGCCGAAATCAACCGTGTCGCGCCGCCTGTCGCAGCTCGAGGAACGCCTCGGCGAGCGCCTGCTGCTGCGTACCACGCGCCGGCTCAGCATCACCGAGTTCGGCAGCGCCCTGCTCGAACATGCGCGCCAGGTGGACACCGAGGTGGAAGCGGTCGCGGCGCTCGCCGAAAGTCGCCAGGCCCGGCCGAGCGGGCGGCTGCGGGTGTCGATGCCGAACGATTTTGCCAACCTGCTGCTGACCGACATGCTGGCCGCGTTCTCGGCGCTGCATCCGGCGGTGACTCTCGAATTGGACCTGTCGCCGCGCCGCGTTGACCTGCTCGGCGAAAACGTCGATGTCGCCATCCGCATGGGCGCCCTGCCCGACGACACTTTGCTCGCCGCGCGCCGGCTGGCGGAATTTCCGTGGGGGCTGTACGCCTCGCCAGCCTATGTCGCCGAACACGGCGAGCCGTCGGGCCCGGAAGACCTGCACCGCCACCGCGCGCTGCGCCTGCTGGCGCGCAGCGGCGAGGCGATCGGGTGGACGCTGCTGCGCGGCGACAAGCGCTGGGAAGGCGTGCCGCCCGGCTCGATCACCGCCAACTCGCCCGAGCTGCTGATCCGCTTCGCACGCGCCGGAGCCGGCATTACCGCCGTGCCGGACTACTTCGCGAGCCCCTATGTGCGGCGCGGCGAGTTGCAGCGCGTGCTGCCCGAGTGGTGCCCGCCGTCGATCACCGCGTGGGCGGTGTTTCCGGGGCGCAAACTGATGCCTGCGAAGACGCGCGCGTTTCTGGACATGCTGCAGGCGGCAATGAGCGCTTGAGCCGCAGCTCGGACTGCCTGGAAACCCGCAATAAGGCCTCGCTGCACCCAAATCAGCACCGCCGCCCGGAACACGCCACGTGCCGCCCCGGTCGGAGCATGCGGACGGAAACTCCGCCCACGCCTACAATAGCGCCCTCTTCCCGGAACTTGAATCAAGATGCCCCTGCTTCTGAAAATCCTTCACCTGCCCGCACGGCTGCTTTACCTCGCCCTGTTCCTGGTCGCGGCCGGGCTGCTGAGCTTTGGCCTTTACCTGCAGCATGGGCTGGGGCTCGAGCCCTGCCCGATGTGCATCATGCAGCGCTACGCCTTCGCCACCGCCGCGCTGATCGGCCTGATCGCCGCCATCCACGCCCCGGGCCGGACCGGCGAGCGCGTCTATGCCGTGCTGATCGGCGTCGCGGCGCTGACCGGCGGCACCATCGCCGCGCGCCAGACCTGGATGCAGATCAACCCGCCGCTGATCCCGGAATGCGGCCCCGGCCTGGAGTTCATGCTCGAGAGCTTCCCGCTCGCGCAGGTGCTGCCGATGATCTTCCGCGGTGCGGGCGACTGCACCGTGATCGAATGGACCTTCCTCGACCTGTCGATCGCCAACTGGTCGCTGGTGAGCTTCACCGCGACCGTGCTCTTCGCCGGCTGGATGCTGCTGCGGCGCGGCTGATACGGCCTCAGCCGCAGCTCGCCGGACCGTCCTTCACACCCAGCTTGTGCAGGATGTTCACCAGCGGGCACAGGCCGGTGAACGCGCTCTGGAACAGGTTGAGGCCGACGAAGCCGGTCACCCACAGGAAGTGCTTGCTGACGAATAGCGGAGAGGCCTCGACGCCGAGCGCGAGCGAGATCAGGACAAAGGCGCCGGCAAAGGCACGGACGTATTCATTGGTGGTCATGCGATTTCCTCCTCGGGATTCTTGAGGCTTGCGATGCGGCCACGCATGGCCGCGTAGTAGAGCACCGGGATCACCACCAGGGTGAGCACGGTGGACACGAAGATGCCGAAGATCAGGCTGATCGCCAGTCCGTTGAAGATCGGGTCGTCGAGGATGAACACCGCGCCGATCATCGCCGCCAGCGCGGTGAGTCCGATCGGCTTGGCGCGCACCGCAGCGGCGCGGATCAGCGCCTCGCCGAACTCCATGCCCGGCTTGCCATCCTCGCCTCGCACCTGCTGATTGACGAAGTCCACCAGCAGGATGGAGTTGCGCACGATGATGCCGGCGAGCGCGATCATGCCGATCATCGAGGTCGCGGTGAATTGCGCGCCGAACAGCGCGTGGCCGGGCATCACGCCGACGATGGTGAGCGGGATCGGCGCCATGATGATCAGCGGCACCAGATAACTGCGGAACTGCGCCACCACCAGCAGGTAGATCAGCACCAGGCCCACCGCGTAGGCCGCGCCCATGTCGCGGAAGGTCTCGTAGGTGATCTGCCACTCGCCGTCCCACTTCAGCTGGTAGCCGGCGTAGGGGTCGTCGGGCTGGCTGATGAACCATTCGCCGAGCGTGCCGGCCAGCCCCGGCGCGCCTTCCAGCGCCATGCCGTTGACGCGTGAGCGGATGTCGAACATGCCATACAGCGGCGAGTCGAGCTGGCCGCCCATGTCACCGGTCACGTACACCACCGGCAGCAGGTCCTTGCGGTAGAGAATCTGCTCGCGCCGGGTCTCGGCGACCTGCACCACTTCGGAAATATTGATGAGCTGGCCGGCGTTGTCGCCGCCGCGCGCGCGCACCTGCATGGTGAGCAGGTTGCCGAGCTCGGACTGGCGCACCGCCGGCAGCTGGATGCGCACCGGGATCTCGTACTTGTTGTCGCCGCCATGCACCGGGGTGACGTTCTCGCCACTCAGGCCCAGGCGCACGACCTCGACGATGTCGGCCTGCGCCACGCCCATGCGCGCCGCCTTGGCCTGGTCGACGCGCAGCACCAGCTTGGGCGCGTCCTCGTCCACCGTGTCATCCACGCCGACGATGTCGGCCGTGTCCTCGAAGGCGGCGCGCACCTGCTTCGCCACCGCCACCTGGCCGTCGTAGTCGGGGCCGTAGATCTCGGCGACGATCGGCGACAGCACCGGCGGGCCGGGCGGCACCTCGACCACCTTGGCGTTGCCGCCGTTGCGCAGCGCGATCGCGGTAACGGCGTCGCGCACCGATACCGCGATCTCGTGGCTCTGGCGCTCGCGTGCGGTCTTGTCGACCAGGTTGACCTGGATGTCGCCCTGCTCGGGCGCGCCGCGCAGGTAGTACTGGCGCACCAGGCCGTTGAAGTTGATGGGTGCCGCGCTGCCGGCATAGGACTGCCAGTCGGTGACCTCAGGCACGGTGGCCAGATGGGCGCCGATCTCGTTCAACGCGCGCGCGGTGTCTTCCACCGGCGTGCCCACCGGCATGTCGAGCACGACCTGGAACTCGCTCTTGTTGTCGAAGGGCAGCATCTTCATCACCACGAGCTGCACCACCGGCAGCGCCACCGACGCACCGATGAGCGCGAACACCGCCAGCCACAGCATCAGCCGGTTGCGCCCGCCGCCGCGGGCGTCAAACATCGGTGTCATCACGCGGCGGAAGAGTCCGTCCAGCCTTCGCGTCATCTTGTCCTCGCCCTCGTGGTGATGGGCATCGACGCGCTTCAGCATCTTCTGCGCCAGCCAGGGCGTGACCACGAAGGCCACCACCAGCGAGATGAACATGCCCATCGAGGCGTTGATCGGGATCGGGCTCATGTAGGGCCCCATGAGGCCGGTGACGAAGGCCATCGGCAGCAGCGCCGCGATCACGGTGAAGGTGGCGAGGATGGTGGGGCCGCCGACCTCGTCCACCGCCTTGGGGATGAGCTTCCACAAGGGTGTGTCGGGCTCGAGGGTGTGCCAGCGGTGGATGTTCTCCACTACCACGATGGCGTCGTCCACCAGGATGCCGATCGAGAAGATGAGCGCGAACAGCGACACCCGGTTGAGCGTGAAGCCCCAGGCCCAGGACGCGAACAGGGTCGCCGCCAGCGTCAGGGACACCGCGATGCCGACGATGATCGCCTGGCGCCAGCCGAGCGCGAAGAAGACCAGCGCCACCACCGCCGCGGTGGCGAAGGCGAGCTTGCCGATGAGCTGGGTGGCCTTGTCGTTGGCGGTCTTGCCGTAATCGCGGGTGACGGTGACCTCGACGCCTTCGGGCACGACGCTGCCGCGCAGATTCTCCAGGCGCTGCATCGCCGCCTGAGCGACGTCGGCGGCGTTGGCGCCGGGCTTTTTCGACAGCGCCAGCGTGACCGCGGGGAACAGGCCGTGCTGCTCGATGCCGCGCTGCTCGGCGGCGGCGCCGGTGCCGAACCAGACGTATTGCGCGGGCTGGTCGGGGCCGTCGATGACCTCGGCGACGTCGCGCAGGAAGACCGGCTTGCGGTCCTGCACGCCCACCACCAGCTTGCGCACGTCCTCGGCGGATTCGAGGTAAGTGCCGGTCTGCACCAGCACTTCCTTGTTGCCCGCGACCAGGCTGCCCGCCGGCTGCGAGGCGTTGGCGAGCTGCAGTGCGCCGCGCAGATCCTGGGCGGTGATGCCGTGCGCGTTCATGCGCTCGGTGTCCATGTCCACCCGGATCACGTGGCCGGGGCCGCCGATGGTGGCGACGTCGCGGGTACCGGGGATGCGCTTGAGCTCGGTCTCGGTGGCCCGCGCGACCTGCTGCAACGAGAACGCGGCGCGCTCGGGGTCGGCGGTCCAGAAGGTGAAGCTGACGATCGGAACGTCGTCGATGCCCTTGGGCTTGATCAGCGGCTTGCCGACGCCGAGCTGCGGCGACAGCCAGTCGGCGTGCGAATCCACCGTGTCGTAGAGCCGCACCAGCGCGGTCTGGTTGGGCACGCCGACCTCGAACTGCACGGTGATCACCGCCATGCCGGGACGCGACACGGTATAGACGTGCTCGACGCCGGCGATGCGCGACAGCACCTGCTCGGCCGGGCGCGCCACCAGGGATTCCACGTCGCGCGCCGAAGCACCCGGGAACGGCACCAGCACGTTGGCCATGGTGACGTCGATCTGCGGCTCTTCTTCCTTGGGCGTGATCAGCGTGGCGAAGATGCCGGCGAGCAGCAGGACCAGCGCCAGCAGGGGCGTGATCGCGTTGCGCTGGAAGCCGGCCGCGATGCGGCCGGAGATGCCGAGGGGCTTTTCCATCTTCGCCTCCCGGCTCAGCGCGCGGCCGCAGCCGAGCGGGCCTGGATGCCGGCCTGGACCGGGTCGAGGGCGAGGATCTCGTCACCCTTGAGGCCCGACAGCACCTCAATTGCGTCGCCGGGCAGCCTGCGGCCGAGACGGATCTGGCGCAGCGTGAAGCCCCCCCGGCCGTCGGCGGCATAGACCGCGGTGAGCTCGCCACGGCGCAGCACCGCGGCGGCGGGGATCACGATGGGGCCGGCGGCGCTTGCGGCGGCAGAGGTCCCGCCCGGGCCCGCGCCTGACTCGGCGGAGGACACACTGGCGCCCGCGCTTGCAGCGGTGGAGGCCACATCGAAGCCCGCGCTTGCAGCGGCGGGCGGGCCCTGGAAATGCACGCGCGCGAAGCTTCCGGGCAGCACGTCCGCGGTGCCCGCGGGCAGGTCGACGCGTACGCGCACGGTGTGAGTGCGGGCGTCGGCTGCGGGCAGCACGGTGACCGCGGTGGCCTCGATCGTGCGCCCGCTGGCGGGCAGCTCGACGCTGGCGCGCAGCGGGCCGCGGCCGAGCTCGGCCAGGCGCTGGGGCGCGAGGTCGACCACCGCGCGCATCTGCGCGGGGTCGTAGACGGTGAGCAGGTTGCGCCCGGGCTGGGCCATTTCGCCGGCTTCGATGTGGCGGCTGGCAACCAGCCCGTCAAGCGGCGAGGCAACCGTCGCATAGCCCTGCACGGTGGCGAGCTGCTCGCGCTGCGCCTGCGCTGCACGCAGTTGCGCCTCGGCGGCCTCGAACTGGGTGCGTGCGCCATCGAGCGCCGACTGACTGAGGAACTTGCGCTCGACCAGGCTGCGCGCGCGTGCGTATTCCGCACGGGCGTTGGCAAGCGCCGTCTGCGCCTGGGCGATGCCCGCGTTTGCGGCCGCGACCGCAGCGGCGGCCGCGGCAGGATCGATCCTCGCCAGCACCTGCCCGATGCGCACCCGGTCGCCCGCATCGGCCGCGAGCTCGAGCACACGACCGGGCATCTGCGCCGCAAGCGTGGATTGGCGCACGGCCTCGATGGTAGCCTCGGCAGTGACGGCAGGCGCGATCGTGCGCGCCTCGACACGGACGGTCGCGACCTCTGCGTGCACGGTAGCGCCGCCGACGGCGAGCGCGGCGGCGAGCAGAATGATTGCGATGCGCGCAAGAGGCGGGATCATGATCAGTCTCATGTTTATAAGTATATTATTATATTAAAGGCCGTCAAGAACCGACTGCCGCCCACCGTGGGCGCGCCGCGCGCAACGGGCGCCCGACCGGGGCGGGAAACGCGGGAAAGGCTCGCGGCTTCCGCCGCTCCTACAGCGGGCCCAAGCCATGTCGCGGTTTGGAGGCGGCGGGGTTTGGAGGCGGCGGGGCCCGGGGCTGCGGCAGGATCCGCAACGATGTTGGAGCCGGGGCGGCGGCGGGCCCGCGGCAAAGACTCCCTTCGAGAAGTGATGCCAGGTCCCGGACCGTGGCAGCGGGGACCGACCGCAGGGCTTTCCTGTAGGAGCGGCGGAAGCCGCGAGGGTTTACGGCGCCCCCACCCGCAGCGGCGCCCCCAAGGCGCTAAACACGTCAAGAAGGTCTGCTGCGACTGCGCCGCTTCCCACGGCAAGCCTTGCGTCGGGGAGCCGCGAGCCGCGCACAGTCAGCGCAGGCAGGCGAGCGCGTAATCCGCCATCGCGCCGACCACCGGATCGGCCTCCCCTGCAGCGGTGGCGAGCGTGATCTCACACCCCGGGTGTGCTGCGCGCGCCTCGTCGAGCAGCACCGGCAGGTCGCGCTTGAGGTGGCCGCCCTGGGCGAGGAAGATCGGCACCACCGCCACCCGTCGCGCGCCCTCTGCGACCAGCGTGGCGATCGCTTCGGGCAGGGTCGGCGCCATGAACTCGAGAAAGGCGAGCGCGACCCGCGGCGCCCCGGCACGCGCACACACGGTGTCGCGGATGCGCCGCATCGGGCCCGCCCATTCAGGATCGCGAGCGCCGTGGCCAAACAGGACGAGCGCGGAATCGGACTGCGGAACTGCGTTCATGCGGTGTTCTCCGGGAGTGTGGCGCGAGGGGTGGAAGACTCGGCGCGCAGCAGTTGTTCGAGCGCACGCGCCGCGCACAGCAGGCCGACGCTGGCGGTCATCGCCATGCTTGAGCCGTAGCCGGCGCAGGCCAGCCCCTGCGGCGCAGACGCGACACCACCATGGGCCGCATCGCAGGGATCGACCGCGGGAAAACGCAACGGTTCAGCGGAGAACACCGCTTCGATACCGAACTTCTTCTTCGGGTCGCGGGTGAACCCGTGCTCTTTGCGCAGGCGGGCGCGCACCTTGGCGAGCAGCGGGTCCTGCAGGGTGCGCGCGAGGTCATCGACGCCGATCCGCGAGGGGTCGCGCTTGCCACCCGCACCGCCCGCCATCACCAGGGGCAGCCGCCGTTCGCGGCAGGCCACCGCGATCGCAACCTTGGCACGGACATTGTCGATGGCGTCGATCACCACGTCGAAGCCCTGGAGCAGTTCGTCTGCGTTCTCCGCGGTGAGGAAATCTTCGACCGTATCGACCCGGCAGTGCGGATCGATCGCGGCGATACGCGCCGCCATCGCGCCGACCTTGGCCATGCCGAGGGTGTTCTCGACGGCGTGAGCCTGGCGGTTGATGTTGGACTCGGCGACGTGATCGAGGTCAATCAGCGTCATGCGGCCAACGCCGCTGCGCGCGAGCGCCTCGGCCGCCCAGGAGCCGACGCCACCGATGCCGATCACGCAGGCGTGCACAGCGGCGAGGCGATCGGCAGACCCGGCGCCATACAAGCGGTCAATGCCGCCGAAACGGCGCGCGCGGTCGGTGCCAGCGCTCATCGGCAAGGACTCATCAGGCACCGGCGCGAGCGGGAGTCTTGCGCCCGTCCAGCCACACGCCCAGGCCCTGCGCGTTGAGTTCGAGATCCATGCGCAGCAGCTCCAGGGTCTCGTCCTCGCCAAGCGCCCAGCTCTGGCGCGCAGCCTCCTCGCGCACGATCTGCTCCAGACCGGCGAGGATCTCGACGTGGCGCGCCACCCCGCTGCCGCGCGCGGCCTCGGCCACCGCCACCATGGTGTCGATCAGTCGGTGCAGGTCGGCGCCGAGGCGTTCGACGTCGGTGACGCGGCTGTAGTGAGTGAGGTACATCGCCTGCGGCTGCATCGCCAGCATGCGGTCGATGGAGAAGTGCATGGCTTCGGGATCGAACTGGGTCGGTGTGGTGGTCGGCACCACGAAGGCACGACCGTCGGCGTCGAGCTCGCGATAGGACAGGCCGAAGGTGTCGCCGGTAAAGAAGGCACGTGCGACCGAGTCCCAGATGCAGATGTGATGGAGGGCGTGCCCCGGGGTGTCGAACACCCTCAGCGTGCGGCTGCCCAGATGCACTTCGAGGCCGTCGGTGGCGGGCACGATGCGCTCGGCCGGCACCGGCACGAGTTGGCCGTAGAGCGTGAAAGCCTGCTCGGGGCCATACACGGCACAGGTACCCTCCCACAGCCTGGTCGGGTCGATCATGTGCCGCACCCCGCGCGGATGTACCACCAGCCTGGCTTGCGGCAGCGCACACATCAGGCTGCCGGCGCCGCCGGCGTGATCGAGGTGGATGTGGGTCAGCATCACCCAGTCGACCGCCTCGGGGGCGACGCCGAGCGCAGCCAGCGCACCGAGGATGCGTGGCACCGAGCCGTTGCTCGCGGTGTCCACGATCGCGGCACGCCCGTCATGCACGATCACGTGAATTGCGGCGAGCTGCGGCCGGCCATAGCCGGAGTCGATCGCGTGCACGCCGTCGCCGTAGCTGATCAGATCGTTCATCGTCCCTCTTTCCCGTGCCGGTCCGCTGCCGGCGTGCTGTTGTCTTCGCCCGGGGAACGCGCCATGACGCCAATCACCGGAGCGCGTGGCAGGCGCGCACGCATGGCGCACCCGCAAACCCGTCAGAACGGGATGTCGTCGTCGAAATCGCCGAAACCGCCCGCCTGCGCCGGCGGTGCGGACTGCGGCTGCGCGCGCTGCGCCGGAGGCTGCGGACGGGCCGGCGTGGGCTGTGCACCGCCCCCCTCCCAGCCGCTGTCGCCGCCGCGCATCGGCGCGTCGCCACCCTCGCGGCGGCCGAGCATCTTCATCTCGTCGGCGCGGATCTCGGTGGTGTAGCGATCCTGGCCGTCCTTGTCCTGCCACTTGCGGGTGCGCAGACTGCCCTCGATGTACACCTGGCTGCCCTTGCGCAGGTACTGTCCGGCGATCTCGGCGAGCTTGCCGAAGAACGCGACCCGGTGCCATTCGGTCGCCTCGCGGCGCTCACCGGTGCTCTTGTCACGCCAGGTCTCGGTGGTGGCCAGGCGGATATTGCAGATCGCGTCGCCGGACGGGGCGAAGCGGCTTTCCGGATCGGCGCCGAGGTTGCCGATCAGGATCACTTTATTGACGGAGGCCATCCGTTTCTCCTTTGCATGCGTTTGCCTGCGACGCACCATGCGCCGCAGGCCTGTAGGGTGGTGAAACTCAGCGCGGCGCGGCGGCCGGTGCCACGCGCAGCGGTGGCGGTTTCATCGTGCTCGAAAGCGCGAGCCAGGCCAGCGCGAGCGCGGTACAGAACAGGCTCACTGCAGCCGGTCCGTAGCTCTTGCCCAGCCAGCCGCCGAGCAGCCCGCCGAGGAACAGCCCGATCGACTGCAGCGTGTTGTAGACACCCAGCGCCGTACCCTTCGAGCTAGGCGGCGCGATGCGCGAGATCCACGACGGCTGGGTGGCCTCGAGCACGTTGAAGGCGACGAAGAATAACGTCAGCAGCAATGCCAATGGTATCAACCCGTCACCAAAAAGCCACAGCCCGATCTGCACGATGGCGAGCAGCACGATTGCGGCGTTGAACACCGGCTTCAGCTTGTCGTGGCGCTCGGCGACGATCACCGCCGGCACCATGATCACGAAGGACACCAGCACCGCAGGCAGATAGACCTTCCAGTGCTCGGGCACCGGAAGGTCGCCGCTGGCGACGAGTGCCGAGGGCACCATGACCCACATCGAGGTCTGGATCAGGTGCAGCGCGAACACGCCAAAATTGAGCCGCATGAGCTGGCCGTCGCGCACCACGTCGATCAGTCGGCCGGTGGCGCGCGGCACCGGGGGGGCGACCGGCACCGCCCACAGCAGCACGCCGATCGCGCCGGCGGCAAGCACGGCGGTGAGCCAGAAGATGCCGTCCATGCCGACTGCGGCGTAGAGCAGCGGCGCCGCCACCATCGAGAGCGCGAACACCAGCCCGATCGAGGAACCGATCATGGCCATGACCTTGGTGCGGTGCTGGTCGCGGGTGAGGTCGGCCGCGAGCGCGGTGACCGCGGCCGAAATCGCCCCCGCGCCCTGCAGCACGCGACCGACGATGATCATGTGGATGCCGTCGGCGAGCGCCGCGACCACGCTGCCCAGCACAAACAGCACCAGGCCGAAGACGATGACGGGTTTGCGGCCGAAGCGGTCGGAGGCTGCGCCATAGGCGATCTGCAGGCAGGCCTGGGTGAGGCCGTAGGCGCCGATCGCCAGACCCACCAGGGTCAGGTCATCGCCCCCGGGGATGGTCGCTGCGTGGACCGCGAACACGGGCAGGATCAGGAACAGGCCGAGCATGCGCAGCGCGAAGATCGCCGCCAGGCCCATGCCGGCGCGGCGTTCTTCGCGCGTCATGGCGTCGCGTGCGGGAACGGACATTGGTGGTAACCGGCTTCTTCAAAGAGCGCGATTCTAGCATCCCCCCCGCGGCGAAGCTTCCGGGGCTTGGCGTCGAATTACGTTCCCGGCGTATAGTCGGGCGTTTACTTCAGCCTCCACCCCGCAGCCATGGACCAGATCCGCATCCGCGGCGCCCGCACCCACAACCTGCAGAACGTCAGTATTGACCTGCCACGCAACCGGCTGACCGTGATCACCGGCCTGTCGGGTTCGGGCAAGTCCTCGCTCGCCTTCGACACCTTGTACGCCGAGGGCCAGCGCCGCTACGTCGAGTCGCTTTCGGCCTACGCGCGCCAGTTCCTGCAGCTGATGGAAAAGCCCGACGTGGACCTGATCGAGGGCCTGTCGCCAGCGATCGCGATCGAGCAGAAGGCGACCAGCCACAACCCGCGCTCAACGGTCGGCACTGTCACCGAGATCCACGACTATCTGCGCCTGCTCTACGCGCGCGCCGGCACCCCGCACTGCCCCGATCATCCGCAGCACGCGCTCGAGGCGCAGAGCGTCGCGCAGATGGTGGACCACGTGCTCGCGTTGCCCGCGGACACGAAGCTCATGATCCTCGCCCCGGTGGTGGCCGGGCGCAAAGGCGAGCAGGGCGATCTCTTCGCCGAGCTGCGCGCACAAGGCTTCGTGCGCGTGCGGGTCGATGGCGAAGTGATGGAGCTCGACGCGATGCCGCCGCTCGAAAAGGGCCGTCGCCACGACATCGAGGTGGTGATCGACCGCGTCAAGGTACGCGCCGACCTGCGCGGCCGGCTCGCGGAATCCTTCGAGACCGCGCTGATGCACGCCGACGGGCGGGCGATTGCGCTCGAGATGGACTCGGGCCGTGCGCACCTTTTTTCGGCGCGTTTCGCCTGCCCGGTGTGCAGCTTTGCGCTCGCCGAGCTCGAGCCGCGCCTGTTCTCGTTCAACAACCCTGCTGGCGCCTGCCCGAAGTGCGATGGCCTCGGCGCGGTCGATTTCTTCGACCCTGCGCGGGTCGTCGCGCATCCCGAACTCTCGCTCGCCGGGGGCGCGATCCGCGGCTGGGACCGGCGCAACCAGTTCTACTTCCAGATGCTCGCGAACCTGGCTGCGCACTACGGCTTCGACATCGAGACGCCATGGGAGGCGCTCCCGGCCAAGGTTCGCGACATCGTCCTCGAAGGCTCGGGGCGGACGAAGATCGCCTTCCGCTACATGGCCGACAACGGCCGCATGGTGCTGAAGGAACACCCCTTCGAAGGCATCCTGCCCAACCTCGAGCGCCGCTTGCGCGAGACCGACGCGGTGGCGGTGCGCGAGGAGCTGTCCAAGTACCGCGCCGCCCGCCCCTGCCCGGCCTGCCATGGCAGCCGGCTGCGCACCGAGGCCCGCCACGTGCTGGTCGGCGGACGCGCCCTGCACGAGGTCGGCCACCTGCCACTCGGGCAGTGCCGTGACTTCTTCGCCGGGCTGCAGCTTTCCGGCGCGCGCGCCCAGGTGGCAGAGCGGATCGTGCACGAGATCACCGACCGCCTGAGCTTCCTGATCGACGTCGGCCTCGACTACCTGTCGCTCGATCGCTCCGCCGACACGCTGTCCGGCGGCGAGGCCCAGCGCATCCGCCTCGCGAGCCAGATCGGCTCCGGGCTGACCGGGGTGATGTATGTCCTCGACGAGCCCTCGATCGGCCTGCACCAGCGCGACAACGAACGTCTGCTCGCCACCTTGGCGCGCCTGCGCGACCTCGGCAACACGGTGATCGTGGTCGAGCACGACGAGGACGCGATCCGCGGCGCGGACTATCTGGTCGACATGGGCCCCGGCGCGGGCGAGCACGGCGGCCATATCATTGCCCACGGCACCCCAGCCGAGGTGATGGCGGCGCCGCAATCGGTCACTGCCGACTATCTGTCGGGTCGGCGCCGGATAGTCGTGCCCGCACGGCGGCAGCCCCCCGACCCCGAGCGCCTGTTGCGCATCCGCGGCGCACGCGGCAACAACCTGAGGGCGGTGGATGTGGCACTGCCGGTGGGTCTGTTCACCTGCGTAACCGGGGTCTCCGGATCGGGCAAGTCCACGCTGATTAACGATACCCTGGCGAAGGCCGCCGCCCAAGCGCTCAACGGCGCAGCGACCGAGCCGTCAGCATGCGACGCCATCGAGGGTCTGACCCACTTCGACAAGCTGATCGACGTCGACCAGTCGCCGATCGGCCGCACCCCCCGCTCCAACCCGGCGACCTACACGGGCATGCTGACGCCAATCCGCGAGCTCTTCGCCGGCGTGCCCGAGGCGCGCGCGCGCGGCTACGGGCCCGGCCGCTTCTCCTTCAACGTGCGCGGTGGACGCTGCGAGGCCTGCCAGGGGGACGGCCTGGTCAAGGTGGAGATGCACTTCCTCCCGGACATGTACGTGCCCTGCGACGTCTGCCATGGGCGTCGGTACAACCGCGAGACCCTGGAGATCCGCTACAAGGGGCGCACGATCGACGAGGTGCTCGGGATGACCGTCGAGCAGGCGCACGAATTCTTCACTGCGGTGCCGACGGTCGCGCGCAAGCTCGAGACGCTGATCGATGTCGGCCTCGGCTATATTCGCCTCGGGCAGAGTGCCACCACCCTGTCAGGGGGCGAGGCGCAGCGGGTGAAGCTGGCGCTCGAGCTGTCGCGGCGCGACACCGGCCGCACCCTGTACATTCTCGACGAGCCCACGACGGGCCTGCACTTCCAGGACATCGAGATGCTGCTCGCGGTGCTGCAGCGCCTGCGCGAGCACGGCAACACGATCGTGGTCATCGAGCACAACCTGGACGTGATCAAGACCGCCGACTGGGTGATCGACATGGGTCCGGAGGGCGGCGGCGGCGGCGGCACGGTGGTGTGCTGCGGCACACCGGAAGCCGTCGCCGCGCATCCCGAAAGCCACACCGGCCAGCATCTTCGAAGGTTGCTCGGGGGCTGAGGCGCTGTTCGGCGAACGCGGGCCCGGAGGTGCCCGATCGCTTCGGGCACCGAGGACGACCCGGGCGCGCATGGCGGCGGGCGCCGCGCCCGCATGCGGCTATCAGGCGCGGGGGGTTCTGCGCGGGCGACGCAAGTCGCGCTGCGTCACATCGCACCACGGAGCACGGACCCGCGCGGCCCGCCCGCCACGGTGCGCAGCCCCCCCCCCGCCTCCCTCAGCCCTTTTCGTAGCCACGCGGATTGAGGCTCTGCCAGCGCCATGCATCCTCGCACATCGCCTGCAGGTCGCGACCGGCGCGCCAGCCAAGAACCTCCTGCGCGCGAGCCGGATCCGCCCAGCACGCGGCAATGTCGCCTGCTCGCCGCGCGACGATGTCGTAGGGTACCGGGCGTCCGCTCGCCGCCTCGAAGGCGCGCACCATCTCCAGCACGCTATACCCACGTCCGGTGCCGAGGTTGAGCGTGGTCACCCCAGGCAGCTCATCGATGCGCTCGAGCGCGCGCAGATGGCCGAGCGCCAGATCCACTACGTGGATGTAGTCGCGCACCCCGGTACCATCCGCGGTCGAATAGTCACTGCCGAATACACGCAGGCGCGGCAGACGCCCCACCGCAACCTGGCTCACGAAGGGCATCAGGTTGTTGGGCAGGCCGTCCGGATCCTCGCCGATGCGTCCGCTTGCATGCGCTCCGACCGGATTGAAGTAGCGCAACAGCACAACGTTCCAGCGCGGATCCGAGGCGGCGAGGTCGCGCAGAATCTGCTCGCCCATGAGCTTGGTCCAGCCGTAGGGATTGGTCGCCGTGGTCGCAAAATCCTCACGGATCGGCACCGAGGCCGGGTCGCCATATACTGTCGCCGAGGAGCTGAACACCATCCGCCGACACCCCACCGCGTCCATCACCTGCAGCACCGACAACAGACCCTGCAGGTTGTTGTCGTAGTAGGCCAGCGGCTGCGACACCGATTCGCCCACCGCCTTCTTCGCCGCGAAGTGGATCACCGCCGCGACCTCATGCTCGGCGAAGATGCGCGTGAGAACGTCGCGATCGCGCACGTCCGCCTCGACGAAGCCCGCCAGCGGCCGCCCGCCGAGCTCCTCGATCCGCCGCACCGCCTCGTGCGAAGCATTGGAGAGATCGTCGACCACCACCACCTCAAGCCCCGCTCCAAGCAATTCCACGCAGGTATGCGAGCCGATGTAGCCCGCACCGCCCGTCACCAGAGTCACTGCCATCGTTCCGATCCTCCTGTCCTGCACCTCGCGCCGCTGCTGCAGCGACCGTAGCACGCGCAGGCGAAAAAAAACCGGGCGGCGCCCGGTTCTTCATGGTGCGACCCTGCGATCAGGCCGCCACTGCTTCCTCGACCTCGACCGCCTCGACGTCCGGCCGGTCGAGCAGCTCGACATAGGCCATCGGTGCGTTGTCGCCATCACGGAAACCGCACTTCAGGATACGCAGGTAACCGCCGTTGCGAGCGGTGTAACGCGGACCCAGCTCGTCGAAGAGCTTGACCACCATGTCGCGGTCGCGCAGGCGATCGAATGCCAGACGACGGTTGGCAAGGCTGGGCTTCTTGCCCAGGGTGATCATCGGCTCCACCACGCGGCGAAGTTCCTTCGCCTTCGGCAGGGTCGTCTTGATCAGCTCGTGACGCAGCAGCGAGTTGGCCATGTTGCGGAACATCGCCTGGCGGTGGCTGCTGGTACGATTCAGCTTGCGAAGACCATTACGGTGACGCATTTCAATTCCTCACTTGCCCGGCGACTCAACCGAGCTTTTCAAGCCCGGCCGGCGGCCAGTTTTCCAGTTTCATGCCCAGCGTAAGCCCGCGGGAGGCCAACACTTCCTTGATCTCGTTGAGCGACTTGCGGCCCAGGTTCGGCGTCTTCAGAAGCTCGGTCTCGGTGCGCTGGATCAGGTCACCGATGTAGTAGATGTTCTCGGCCTTGAGGCAATTGGCCGATCTCACCGTGAGTTCCAGATCGTCGACCGGACGCAGCAGCACCGGGTCGATCGTCGGCGACGCCGCTTCGACGCGTTCCGGCGCGGTGCCCTCGAGATCCGCGAACACCGAAAGCTGATCCATCAGCACGCGCGCAGCGTAACGAATGGCCTCCTCGGGATCCACCGCACCGTTGGTCTCGATGTCGATGATCAGACGATCGAGGTCGGTGCGCTGCTCGACGCGAGCGCTTTCGACCAGGTAGCTGACGCGCCGCACCGGTCCGAAGGACGCGTCGAGCACGACGTGCCCGATCGACTTGCTCTCGGCGTTGTCGGGACGCGCATTGCCCGGCACATAACCACGGCCTTCCTCGACCTTGATCTGCATGTCGAGCTTGCCGCCGGGTGCGAGGTGGGCGATCACGTGTTCCGGGTTGATGATCTCGACGTCGTGACCGACCTCGATATCGCGCGCAGTCACCACACCTTCGCCGGACTTGGCCAGACGTACCGTCACTTCACTGCGACCGTTGAGCTTGAACACCACGCCCTTCAGGTTCAGCAGCAAGTCAACGATGTCCTCGCGAACACCGTCGAGCGTGGAGTACTCGTGCAGCACCCCTTCGATCGTCACTTCGGTCGGCGCATGGCCGGGAAGCGACGACAGGAGGATGCGCCGCAGCGCATTCCCCAGCGTGTGACCGAAACCGCGCTCGAACGGCTCCATCGTCACCCGCGCCTGGACAGGCGAGGTGCTCTGGACGTCGATGATGCGCGGTTTCAGCAATGCATTGCTTTGCATCAGCATTTCCTCGGGACTGGAAGAGGATCAGCCCCCCGCTCAGCGGGAGTACAGTTCCACAACCAGGCCTTCATTGATCGTTGCGGGCAGCTCGGAGCGAACCGGATAGGCCTTGAACGTGCCCTTGCCGGCTTTGGCGTCCACAGCGAGCCACTCGGGGAAGCCGCGCGATTCCGCAGCTTCGAGTGCAGCCTTGACGCGCAGATGACCACGGGCGCGCTCGGTCAGTTCGACCACGTCACCCGGACGCACTACGTATGACGGAATATTCACGCGCTTGCCATTAACAAGGACGCCATTGTGGCGAACCACCTGACGCGCCTCCGCACGCGAAACGCCAAAACCCATGCGATAGGCGACGGAGTCCAGACGGCCTTCCAGCAACTGCAGCAGATTCTCGCCGGTCTGACCGCGACGGCGATCGGCCTCGGCATACACCTTGCGGAACTGGCGCTCAAGAATACCGTACAGGCGACGGATCTTCTGCTTCTCGCGCAGCTGCACGCCATAACCCGACAGGCGCTGGCCGGAACGCTGGCCATGCTGGCCGGGCGCGTAAGCACGGCGCTCGACGGCACACTTGTCGGTGAAACACTTTTCGCCCTTCAGAAACAGCTTTTCGCCTTCGCGTCGGCACTGACGGCACTTGGGATCGAGATTACGAGCCACTTATCAACTCCTTGTCAGATACGGCGCTTCTTCGGCGGACGGCAGCCGTTGTGCGGAATGGGGGTGATGTCCGTAATGCTGGAAATCTTGATCCCCAGCGCGTTGAGCGCACGAACCGACGACTCTCGGCCAGGGCCAGGGCCCTTGATGCGCACTTCCAGATTCTTGATGCCGCACTCCACCGCCACTTTGCCCGCCGCTTCGGCCGCAACCTGAGCCGCAAACGGCGTGCTCTTGCGCGAACCCTTGAAGCCGGCGCCGCCCGAAGTCGCCCACGACAGGGCGTTGCCCTGACGGTCGGTGATGGTGATGATGGTGTTGTTGAAGCTCGCGTGAACGTGCGCAATACCTTCGGCGACGTTCTTCTTGACCTTCTTGCGAACCTTGGTTCCAGTCTTAGCCATAATCGGATCCTATTACTTCTTGCCGGCGATCGGCTTGCGCGGACCCTTCCGGGTGCGTGCGTTGGTGCGCGTGCGCTGCCCGCGCATCGGCAATCCGCGACGATGACGGACGCCGCGATAGCAGCCCAGGTCCATCAGTCGCTTGATATTCATCGTGACTTCACGACGCAGGTCACCCTCGACCACGAAGCGCGCGACCTCGTCACGCAGCTTCTCCATGTCCGACTCGGTCAGATCCTTGATCTTGATCGAGCGCAGGATCCCGGCAGCGTCGCAAATCTTCTGAGCACGCGAACGGCCGATCCCATAGATGGCGGTCAGCGCGATCTCGGCATGCTTGTGATTGGGAATGTTTACCCCAGCAATACGGGCCATCCGTATACCCCGAA